>Ga0209533_1004348_pt1 | contig 12300 bp, 15 predicted proteins | sample COG_04_FD_184748 | JGI IMG/M metagenome (GOLD analysis project Ga0209533, IMG submission 184748) | Pelagic Microbial community sample from North Sea - COGITO 998_met_04 (SPAdes) (version 2) | ecosystem: Environmental > Aquatic > Marine > Neritic zone/Coastal water | place: Helgoland, sampling... | reverse complement strand
TCAACTATAGGCTTACTGGATCTGCTGCATCATGAAGGCTGAATTTTCAAATGGCGTGAAGGCCACTTGCTTGCCATCTTTCATGGTTACCATATGCAACGCCTCAGTTTGCTTTCCGGCGATAGAGATTTTTACGTGGACGAAGACTTTATCTCCGGACTCAAAATAGGCCATTGGTTCCACTTTGAAGTCGGGCCATAGAACGCCGATTTGAGAAAATACATTCTCAATGATTGCGTCCGTACCGACATAAGTGCCAGCGTAGGGCAAACCTTCAAGAATCGTCCAAACGACATCGGTGCTGTGTACGGCTTTCCAAGCTTCCATATCGCCGTTGGAAAAAGCGGCGTAGGCAGCCTTTGTTGCTGTTATGTTAATAGACGCTTTCTCTTCGTGGTGCCCCGCATAACCAAGACATGAAAAGCTCAGGACAATTGCAGCAATTAAATACCTCATTCATTTTCTCCTTACAAAAAAATTAATGCATGTTGACGTTGTCATAATACACTCATGAGTAAGGCATTGTAGCCATAAACCTCGCGTTCGATGGGTGGTCTTGGTATGGCTCCCAAGGATGCCTTAAAAACTTTCCTCCAACGAGTGTCTGTAACTTACGGCTTCTTGCTCATGTTTACCTCTCGTACAGAACCTTGTGTGACTAGAAGGTGTCTAGCAAACTAGGGGCGATTCAGGGTGTGTCCGTCGCTCATATGGGAGCAGCAAACGATAGAACAGCAATTGCGATTTTTGAAACCAATGACCCTGATGAGTTCGTTAGAATATTCAATGATCCTGCAACAGCAGAAGCAATGGCAGAAGACAAGATAACAGGTGGAGTTGAAATGTTTCTGCTAGATGAGACGTTTAACTTATGAACCTAGTCTGGGCGCAATGACCATACTAATACTCACTTTGCCTATCGTGTTTCTTCTGGGATCCTATGCTGAAAAGTGGGGTAAAGGTATTTTTTTGTTAGGTTTCTTTTGGATGGCTTGAGAGAGTTGGCCCACAGTTACCCGGGTTGGTTAAAGGCAACTTTTTCCGACAATTATCTGAAAATTATGCTTCTTAAGATTAAGCTATTATGATTTATCCTATTCGATTTATATAATACCAATCAGAGGATCTGTACAGCTTCTCGGGAAGCGTTTGACTTAACAAAAACAAGGTTTTTTATGTCCTCGATACAATTTTTAGGAGCAACAGTTTTACTATCTATTTCTTCTTTAGCTTTCGCTGGAACGGATGGTGATGGTGTTCCGGATGCATCCGACAACTGCCTAAATATTGTAAATGTTGACCAGCGGGATACCGATGCTGACGGGCAGGGTGATGTCTGCGATGCAGATGATGACGATGATGGTGTTGCTGACAGCTCAGATGCGTTCCCCTTAGATCCCAATCAGACCCCAGGACCCAGCTTAACGCTTGCTTCCAGTCACCCTCTAGATTGTATGAATGGTAGGGCTTTTACTCAGTTTGTAGATGTCTTCGGTGTTTATATTACTGCAACTGCAGAGACGCCCACGCCCTTCATTAAGCACTCGGCGAACGTTCTGGCGGAATACTTAGACAATGATGAAGATGGCGTGCTGGATGACCCAAAAGTAGCGGAGTATTTAAAAAATCGAAACTTCATTGTGCCTTTATGGCAGGTTACCGATCGTGAGCCGTTTTTTGCGTCTATTCGAGGGACCTTCTGTGAGGACAACATTGGCGTACAAGCCAGTATGTATCACGATGGTACGGCCTTGAATCTCGATGGGGATTCATGGGCGCTGGGTGGCATCGAAAAGGCTGCGGTATGGGATACTAACCTCGAAGAGATTTGGCACGTTATTTCTGCAGGATGGTATGACGTTTACCCCGCGGATTTTGGCAATGATCAAACCGTTGCGGGGGAGATAGTACCATCAAAACTCTCTGATGCGATGGATGCTGCCCGAGGCGGGCGCTTCAAGTCTACCCCTGAAACTTATCCGCCTGGCTCTTGGTATAACTACGATGACGAGGGTTGCGGATACCCCTGCCAACTAGCTGAATATTTCTATTGGGGCGTGGTAACCAATATTGGTGCATTAGATACGATGCTCACTAACAAATGCTCCACAGCTAAGGCTGAATGGTCAATATGTACCAAGGCGGCACTAGAATCCAAAGATATACTAATGTTTGAGCTTCTGAATAACGCCGGATTTGCGTTGCCTAAAAGGATCCCGGACGGAAATTATCGAGGACTTAATTCTTATCCGTATAGTGCCTCAGATGCTACTGGTGACAATGCTGACACAGATGACGATGGTGTCGCTGACGGATTAGATGCCTTTCCCCTAGATGCGACAGAAGCACTTGATACTGACTCAGATGGAATCAGCAATAACGCTGACTCAGACGACGACAACGACGGCTTCACGGACGAAGAGGAATTAGCCGACGGCACAGACCCTCTTAGCCGTTTCTCCTGTAAATCAGGCTGTTTCAGCTTTGACGTAGATGAAAACCTAGAAGCTCAACCGCTTACCGATGGCCTGTTGGTAATACGCCATCTATTTGGATTCAGCGGCGATTCCTTAACGTCTGGAGCTGTCTCAGGAGGCGCAAGCAGAGACTCCTCAGATACCATTGCGAGCTACCTAACAGACGCTGACTCTCAACTAGACATAGATGGAGATGGTGAGTCTAAGCCCCTTACAGACGGCCTACTGTTGATACGGTACCTATTTGGATTCTCTGGTGATTCCTTGATCTCTGGTGCTATTGGTACAGGTGCTGAGCGGGATACTGCTGAGGAAGTTGAGGCTTACATTGAAGAGCGTATTCCCCAATAAAATACATATGGGCCAACTAGCGACAGCATATTGTTCATGCGTTTATGACCAACCGGCTAGGCTGGGCGGCGTTCGTAGCAACTACCTATCTGTTTCCGGCTCGTTGTGAGGCTTCTAGTTTAGTTAGTTCTTCAAATCGGAGGCTTTCTAAAGTTCCACTTAGCCAACCTAGAAACAGGTAATTTTTATGACCGAACAGGAAAAACGAGTACGGGAAATAGTAGCTACGTATACCTCTGCTGCAGCGAAATTGCGAGTAGTTGCCCCAGCCCTTAATTGGAGCAATCTGCTCGGCGATTATGGAGAGTACATTGGCAGTACTCATTATGGGCTTAAGCTTGCGAGAGCTGGAATTAAAGGATTTGATGCGACAGATAAAGACGGTAACAGAGTTCAGATTAAGACTGTAAGTAAGAGCAAGCAAAGAAAAGACCAAGCAACAGTTAAGCTTTCGTCAAGAAATGCAGATCACCTTCTCGCAATAGAGGTGGATGAAGATGCCAGTTGGAAAGAAATTTACTACGGGCCGTTTGACAAAATATGGAGGTCTTCTTTTAAAGGTATGGATAAACAGAAGACGATCAATGTAGGAAGGCTTAGGAAATTACAACTAGAAACTCATAGGCCCAATGAGCGCGTGGTAGTTACTCTTGAGAACGGAAAAGAAGTAGTTAAAGATACTCTCAAAGACATGAGAAATTATTTGTTGTCTGTTGGGCGTCAAGTTAGCGGTATGTCGACTATTACGTCTCGGATGAACAAGCTAGGTAAGGCAAAGTGGAATGCGGATCAGACTTTCGGAACGCGAGTGCCGCCAAATTATGCTCAGGTCGAACACTTGATCAAGGATGACGGTTATCAGTGGTTTCCAGAAAAACCGACTGTCAGTCTTGGAAGGACGCCGGTCGTCTCTGAGGGCGACAGAAGAATCTACATATCTCAGGGGCATTTTGCAGATAAACATAACATCCCAAAAGATTACGTTTCTGATTGGATAAAAGAGGGAATCGATCCAGCAAGAATTATTCTTAGGTACAGGGCATTAATAGAGAAGAAAAGCCAATAGGACTAAGAATACTAGGAGTCCCATCTGGTGAAGCGGGGGGTGCCCCGGGGTGGGGTGCTGGTATGGCCGAAAGTGGATGGTGGGTAGATAGAAATCGGTCAGCTACTACCCATCAGGATTCGGCGTTGTAAAAGCCGTCATTTCCGGCGCAACGCTAATCCGATCTAGCCAACAACAGCCCTGAAAACTTCTTACCACTCGCCCAATCGATTGCGAGTTCTGCCTCATGCTTCTGAGCGAATGGGCCAACTTCCTCCATCAAGACGACGGCATTGACCCCCTCATCAAGATGGCGGTTAGCCATTATCAATTCGAAGCAATCCACCCCTTCACTGATGGTAATGGTCGTACTGGCAGAGTCTTGAACGTCCTCTACCTTCTTGAGCAAGAGTTGCTGACACTACCAACGTTATATCTCAGCCACTACATCGTTCGAAACAAGGCAGATTATTACCGTTTGCTCAATAAGGTTACTAGCGATCAGGCGTGGGAAGCTTGGGTGCTGTATTTACTAGAAGGTGTAACGCAAACCGCGAACATGACCACAGCCAAGATTGCCGCTGTGCGTGAATTGATAGACGTCACAAGAGAACACATCATCACCAAGTTACCAAAAATGTACAGTTACGAATTGCTAACAGTGATTTTCGAACAACCTTACTGCCGCATTAAGAACTTAGTCGAGAACGATATTGCCAAACGACAAACAGCATCTGAATACCTGAAGCAACTGGCAGACATTGGTGTCTTACAAGAAGTTCAAGCTGGTAAAGAAAAGCTGTTCGTTCATCCGAAGCTCATCGAGCTGATGACTCAAGATGAAAATGCTGTAACGGATTACGAATAGGGAACAGGAATGACAAACACCGACATCGTACAAAAGCTCTGGAATCTCTGTGACGTGCTCAGGGATGACGGTACCAACTATTTAGATTACGTCACTCAGCTTGTGTTGTTGCTTTTTATCAAGATGGTGCACGAGAACACAGAAGCAGGGTTGCTGGAGAATAAGCAATTTAAACCACATTTTCCCGAAATTTCGAAAGTGCTTCAGACGGAAAGGACGTGAACGACACAAACAGCGCCGACACCCACCATATGAGCAAGTCCTTTTTTTGCATTTGCATGTTGTCTTTTACCTGCCTCGCCGCGTAGTTGAGTTGTTAGCTCACAGATTTGCCCGATCCCTGTTGGTCCTATGGGGTGTCCCATAGAAAGTAGCCCGCCCGAGCTACTGACAGCAACACGGCCTCCGATATCAAATTGACCCTCGACAAGTTGAGAGGCTGCCTGGCCTTCTTTACAAAGCCCCATTGCTTCTACATATAACAACTCTTCCATCGTGAATGCGTCGTGTAATTCAATGAGATCTAGATCGCTAGGCTTTAACCCCGTTTCCGATAGTGCTTGTGCTGTGGTTTCCCTGGTTAACGCTGCGTCGAAATTCTCTCCTTCATAAACCGTCTCTGAACGCGAGGCCGAAGAAAGTACGCGAACTGCGCGAGATCGATCAAGACCTAGTTGCGTAAGAGCATCTTCCGATACGACAATTGCAGCCGCAGCTCCCTCGCCAATGGGACAACATTGTAATTTGGTTAGCGGGCCACTGATTTGCGGTGGGGCGAGAACCTCTTCCATTGTTCTTGCTTTCTGGCGTTGAGCATTGGGATTCAATGCGCCGTTTTTGCTGTTTTTGACTGCAACAGCGGCAAACTGTTCTGGTGTTGCTCCATGATCATGCATGTAGCGGTTTGCCAATAGAGCGAAGTGCGTAAAGGGCGCCACTCGGGACCCACCCAGATCGCGAATACCTGCAGCTCTCTGAGGCATCTTTGCGCCTAGGGGTTTGTCGACACCCACAGCTATGGAGACATTTGTTAAGCCAGATGCGACTTCAATGCAGGCCTGGCGAAAGGCTGTTGAACCCGATGCAGAGGCATTCTCAACTTGAACCATTGGGATGCCTGTTGCGCCAAGATGGCGATACATGAGTCTCGACATGCCCATGGCGGTTGTTGCTGTTCCGGTATAGGCAGAATTTACATCTGCCCATGAAATTCCGGCGTCTTCTATAGCAGCGCGAATGGCATGCACGCCCAACGCTGTGTAAGGCGTATCACTTGGTTTTTGGTAAGGGTGCAATCCAATGCCAACAACATAGACAGGGCGCAAATCTTTAAGTGCGGTGTTCATAGTGATTCTCCACTCTCTGCATCGGTGATAAAACGGGGTTCAACGGATACGTTGCCATCATCGTCAACTCTCTTCATCCACTGCCCAGATACTCGCGCCCCAATAACATCGTCATTTGTATTGTTTGCCAATAGCCCTCTGATAAGAGGGCCGTCGTCCAATGCAATTTCTACCACGACAAAAGGGGCATCTATATCTTTGCCACCGTGTAAGTGCACCATGGCCGCAGAATGAACAGTGCCGTTAGTCGATAGGGTGACGGATCGTAAGTCAGGGTTTCCGCATCGCTCACATCCCATTCCAAGAGGTGGGAAATAATTCACTTTGCATTTTTCACAACGAGTTCCGTTCAGCGCGGGCGTTGGGTTATATGGATCATAAAGTCCTGGGTGAATAGCTGTGTTGGTCATGGAAAGCCTATTTATATTAGTTGATGGATATCTAATAGTTGACGAGTATCAACTAAGTATAATAAGATCGCGTCATGAATGTCCAGAAGAAAAAAGCCACCGGCACGAACAGTAGGGTGCCATTGAGAGCCAGGCGGACTCAAAAAGATCGACGCTCTGATTCTGAGGAAGCGTTGTTAAACGCTGCCGCTGAGCTGTTTGCAGAGCAAGGTATTGAAAAGACGTCAGTGGCCGCCATTTGCCACCATGCGGGTTATAGCCATGGTTTGATTAACCGGCATTTTGGTTCCAAAGATGTGTTGGTAGAAACGTTGGCGGTTCGTTGTCAGCAGAGCTTCGTAGATGGACTGGATTCTTCAAGCGCTGAAAACGGACGAGAAGCAATTGTGACGGCTGCTGATGAGTACCTAAAAGCGTTTGCGCCTGCCTCACCAATGGCACGCTGTTTTATCGTGATGTGGGGAGCGGCGCTCGCCACTGATGCAGGCCACGAATCGTTTAGACAGGTGGATGAGGATGTGAGGCAGCGCGTTGTCGTTTGGCTGGAAAGCGGCGTTGAGGACGGCAGCGTATCTTCACAAGTTAATTTATCTGCGTTCTCCGCAATGTTGATTGCCATGCTTCGTGGGTTGGCTGCCCAAATACTAATTTCTCCTGAAAATATTGATCTGGGTACGGTTCGTCGAGAAGTCACAAGTTTCATTGAAATGACAATTTCGAAAGAGAGGGCTAGATAATGTTGGAACAAGCTGAAAAAGGCTCGCCAGAATATTGGGTTGAATCTCAACCAAATGCGGTCGCGGTTGTCAGTGGCGATCAGAAAATGACGTACCAAGAGTGGAATGATCAAGCTAATAGAGTTGCCGATTCATTGTTAGCACAAGGCCTGAAAGCCGGAGATCGGATTGGCATGCGGTTTCGTCTCGGTTTTGCGTGGTTCATCACACAGAGGGCTTTGCAGAAACTGGGTGTTGTACAGGTTGCTGTCAACTGGAAGTTAACCCCTAGTGAGGCGATGTACATTCTTGAAGACAGTGGCGCAAGAGGATTAGCCTGTGATGATAAGGATGTGAGTGAATGGGGCGAGCTAGACTTGGGACTGCTGATTACTGTTAATCAAAAACCTGAGTCAGTCGGACACAGGCTCGAAGATTTAATAAAAGATGGTAAGCCGTCACCCCGATTCGGCCCGTTAAGAGCAAATCTAATTCTTTATACATCCGGCACCACCGGTGCACCTAAGGGCGTAGCGCCACCAGATCAAGGCAGTATAGATCTTGAGCGCCTTAAAAAATATGGTGCGTCAGTAGCTAGCAAACCGTCAATGCCAATCGGTTGCGTGATGTTAATGTCACTGCCAGTTCATCACGGTGCTGGTGCTGTGAGCGCAACATCGATCTGTGCGAGTGGTGGTACTGCGGTGCTCCTTGATCCATACAGTCCAGAAGAAGCACTACGATTAATCGAAGATCACAAGGTCCAAGCATGGGTCTCAGTACCCACCATGTTACTTCGAATTCAGGCGCTGCCTGAAGAGATCTTTCAACGCTATAACACGTCCTCGATTGAGTCGTTGAATGTCGGCGCTGCGGTGGTACCGTTCACACTCAAACAATGGATCATCGGCAACATAGGTTTAGTTCTGTGGGAGGCCTATGGTGCCAGTGAAGCAGGCATGATTGCGTGCATTGCCCCCGACGATCAGTTGCGTAAACCTGGTAGCAGCGGTAGACCCTACGATGGGGTAGAAATAGACATTGTTGACGAGGATTGGAATCGTTTAGCAGTCGGCGAGACCGGAGAAATCGCCGTTGATACTCCAATGGTGTTGAAGGGCTATTTGGGCCGTGAAGCATTGAGTGAGGATTCACTCAAAGATGGATTTTATCGAACCGGAGATGTCGGCCACCTAGACGAGGACGGATTTCTTTTTATTACGGACCGAATCAAGGACATGATCGTTGCTGGAGGCGTCAACATTTATCCGGCGGAAATTGAAAAGGTCATTCTTGGTAATACCCATATTCAGGATTGTGCCGTTATCGGCATACCGAATGACGACTTTGGTGAACAACCCATTGCCTTTGTCGTGAAACGAAGTGGCACTGAATTGAGTGCCGATGAATTACTAGATTATCTAAAACAACAGCTCGCGTCCTTCAAGCTACCTCGCAAGATTGAGTTTGTAGATGAGTTACCTATGAGCCCAATGGGTAAGGTGCTGAAGAAGGAACTGCGAGCTCCATACTGGGAAGGGAGAGAACGAAGTGTCTAATGAAATGCCAAAAAATTTAATGGACTTGAAAGGTCGAATTGCGCTCGTTAGTGGTGCTGGCCAAGGTGTCGGAGAAGTCACGGCCCAGTACCTCGCCGCACAAGGCGCCAAAGTCGTGGTTAACGACTATGTGCTTGAGCGTGCGGAAGCCGTCTGCAAAGACATAAAATCGTCTGGAGGCGAAGCCATTGCGATTCAAGCCGATGTGACAGATTTTGAATCGGTGTCGGCCATGGTTGCTTCAGCAGCTGAGCAGCTCGGTCCAATCGATGTCCTAGTAAACAACGCGGGTAATGCTGGTGCAGACCCTGCTGGAGTCACGGGCAAACCATTCTGGGAGAAAGACCCGGCAGAGTGGGAACCCTTCATGCAAGTTAATCTGTACGGGGTAATGAATTGCTGCCGTGCCGTAATACCAGGGATGCTGGCTGCAGGTAAAGGTGGCCGGCTCATTACAGTGATTAGCGACGCGGGTCGTGTCGGAGAGCCAGGGCTTGAAGCATATTCGGCTGCGAAAGCGGGCGCAGCTGGTCTCATGAGAGCACTTGCACGAAGTCTCGGACGGTTTGAAGTCACAGCGAACTGTGTGGCCATTGCAACGACCAATACACCTGCAGTTAAGGGGATGACGGGTAACGAAGAGCTCATGAAACGAGTGTTGAAAAATTACATCATTCGACGGATCGGCGAACCTAGCGACGTTGCTGCCATGGTGACGTTCCTAGCCTCAGGTTCCGCAGGCTGGACCACAGGCCAAACATACCCAGTCAATGGGGGTTTCAGTGTCAACCTCTAACCAATCAGATAATCACTCAGATGTTCCTGGCGCTTCACCAACGGGAACGGATGCGATTCGTGTCGAAAAGATAAAAGATCACTTAATGTTGATCAAAATTGATAGGCCTCATCGTCGCAATGCTTTTGATGGAGCGACGGCGAGAGCAATGGCTGCTGCGCTTGATCGATTGGATGCAGAAGATGAATGGCGCTGCGCGATCATCACAGGAACACCCGAAGCATTTTCATCGGGGCAGGATCTAATCGCTGCGGCTCATGGCGATATGGGTACCTCAAAGAGTCGAGGCGGATTTGGCATCATGGCAAACCCGCCAAACAAACCTGTTATTGCCGCGGTCGAAGGTCACGCTTTGGCAGGGGGTCTTGAGCTATGTCTTTCTTGTGATCTGATTGTCGCTTCGGAAACAGCGACGATGGGGATTCCTGAAGCTGCACGTTCATTGGTCGCGATCGGAGGCGGATTGTTCCGATTGCCTAAGCGCATTCCATATCACTTGGCTATGGAACTTGCACTTACTGGCGCGAAGTGGCCTGCAGTTCGCATGGCTGAACTTGGACTTGTTAATCGTTTAGCACCTCCAGGTGAAGTATTGTCCGCCGCTGTGCAACTTGCAGACGAACTGTTGTTGGCTGGACCGTTGGCGACAAAAGCGAGTAAACAGATTGTGCGCAAAGCCTACGATTGGCAAGACGAAGAAGGTTGGAAGAATCAAATGGAATTCGCTGGTCCGGTCATGAAGTCGGAAGACCTGCAAGAAGGACTAAAAGCTTTTGCTGAGAAGCGAGACCCAGTCTGGAAGGGTCGCTAACCGGACACAAAGCCAAGGCGTGCTCTCTCAGGCGTCTTAAAATCCAAGCATCTACAGGACTCAATTGTGGGCAATACCTCTGTAACGGAAACGTTAGAACAACGCTACTCTTGCCGTGCGTACACCGGTCAGCCGGTCACTCAGAAAGTTTTGGAGCAATTACTCCTAAAAGCAGGTATGTCACCATCTGGGGCGAATGTTCAGCCATGGCAAGTGCATGTACTTGGACCGAAGAAAAGAGACGAGCTAACAAATGTCATTAACAAAAAGGTGGCTGAGAATAATGCGCTTAAGTGAAGTGAAATCAATAACGGGTCTCTCTAAAACTACGATTTACAGATTTGAAAAAGAGGGGAGATTCCCATCAAGGGTCAGTCTGGGTGAACGCAGTGTCGGATGGTTCGAGGACGATATACGTGAGTTCCTTATGTCACTCAAAAATAAACAGCCATCTTAAAGCGTGCCCTCTTTCTGGCATAAGGATTGGGGTTGTTATGCATGAAATTTAGGAGTCACTCTCTCGCATCGTTAGTGAGCAAAGAATTAAGAGTTTGAAAACCGCATCGGGTCTGAAGAGCAATCTGGGCAAATCTGGAATTTAGCTTTTCAGAGACTCCTCTAGATTCCTAAGTTGATGTTCAAATCGCAACCGCAGAGGGAAATCTCCGAACGCTTCAGCTTCACGCTCCATTGCCTTAAACTGCCTCCTCAGCCTGGTTGTAACGCTCAACTTGCGCGTCCCATTTGAATCGCATCTCACTGCTGACCTTCAAGCGAAGATAGTCAGCACCCCATTTCCGATCGGCAGATTCTCTTAACGCATCAACTCCGTCTGTGATGCTTTTTAGTTCTAAATTTTTCTTCATTTATTAACCCTAGTCATCGTAAGTCATCATCATCCTCCCCCCCTAAAGGGGGGGGGATTGAGTGATGACTTTTGACAAATTGACCTTTTTCGTGATGACTTTGTGATGACTTTTGATTATTCCCACCTTATTCCTCAATATTATCAACAACTTACGGAAGTCATCATGCATCACCCCGAAATGATGACTTGAGCTGTATGGATATACAGTTGTTTTTGATGCTTTTTCACGCCCAATTTCCAGCCGGATTTGATGCGCAATTGCCAATTCTTCAGCCGAATACCAGATGTCAAATGGCTATTCAATTGATCCACCCAGCGTCGGTTTGACGATCTCTTTCATCTCATTTGCCAATTCACCAATCTCGCGCAGAAGTTCTTTCGAACCTGATAACAATTCGTTTGCCTGCGGTTAGGAGCTGCTGCTAGCCAATCTTGTCAGTCATCAGGAATGTATCTGGATTTCATATAAGCGAATCAGCTCGGTCTCATTAATGTCCCGACGTTGACAGCGCATATTGAGTTGATTGATATGAAAAAAGATAAACATGTATCGGAAGAGATTCCTTATAGCTCGCAGCTGAGGAAGTTACGACATATTTCTAACAAGGTGGAATAGGCGCCGTCAGACGCAATCTGAAGGCTTCTGAGCAGCTCTGTGTCATTTAAATCGCACTCTAGAATAATACGGATTTGTCTCTCACAGCCCTCGTTATCTTTGCTCAATAGATGTCAGCATATCGGGCGCTAAAGACTTGAAATTATCAAGTTTATGAACGGTTCGCTAGGCACTAGCGGCACCTCGAATCACCCGCAATTTGGAAAGCCCTAGAAGGACCCGCGCTTATGAGGCCGCTGTTCATTCAAGCTAAAAACTAGGTGGGATTGATGGTTGTTTTGATGGTCGAAAAAGACTTTTCAGAAAATAATTCAATATAATCAATTACTTGGAGATAGTATTTGGCGGAGAGACAGGGATTCGAACCCTGGATACGCTCTTAACGTATACTCCCTTAGCAGGGGAGCGCTTTCGACCACTCAGCCATCTCTCCGAAC
>Ga0209533_1004339_pt1 | contig 12309 bp, 20 predicted proteins | sample COG_04_FD_184748 | JGI IMG/M metagenome (GOLD analysis project Ga0209533, IMG submission 184748) | Pelagic Microbial community sample from North Sea - COGITO 998_met_04 (SPAdes) (version 2) | ecosystem: Environmental > Aquatic > Marine > Neritic zone/Coastal water | place: Helgoland, sampling... | reverse complement strand
ATTTGCCAAAGGTCGCTTTCATTTGCCAAAATTTTGGTCAGAGATCTTCAGAGACCTGAACATAGATTTGCCAAAGGTCGCTTTCATTTGCCAAAATTTTGGTCAGAGATTGTTGTGACCAAAAAATTGGTCAGAGATTATATATTTGTATTTTTTGTTAAACGTTGTTGTATACCTGCGATGGCGACCAATGACGATGCAAACCCGACCAGAAATACGTTAACAGATAGTACTGCAATCGTCGGTGCCGTTTCTAGCGTGATGCCGCCATTCCATGGAGATTCATTGATGTAGTCCATAATGAGAAGTAGTATGGCATGTGTGACTTGATCTGTTTTGTTTGTTTGTTGTTTGAATTGTTGAAAGATGGGCATAAGTCTGTCTCTGGCATTGGTGAGTCCCCTTTGTGAGAATTCGACGCCGTTTTCGAGCAGTGTTTTTTGAACGTTCACGAGCATGTCTTGAAGGAATTGAACATGAGACTGACATGTCTCATAGTAATTTCCTACAAGTTCTATGGCTCCTTTGTGTTTTTCTGCGATCTGTTTGACTGAATCAATGGCTTGTTGTGGTATGTTGTCTGTGATGAGTGGCTGTAGTGTTTTCTGTAGATGGTTGTATGCAAACATATTTGTGATGGTCTTTTGAACTTTTATAGTCTTGTGGTATAAAAGTTGGGATGTTTTTTGTCAAATGGCCATTCGCGTTTCAAGTTTGGCGTCCCGTGAGATGTTAAAACGTTCGAAAGAGTTATTTTTTTATTGCAAGTCTGGCGGTTGTAATGGTTTTGAGTATGTGTTGGAGCCATGTTCTGAAAAGCCTGCCGCAACTGAAACGCAAACATTGGAGTCTGGAATTTTATTGCATACTTGCGAGCAATCATTGTTCCATCTATTGGGTACAGAGATCGATTGGCAAGAAGATGTGATGGGTTCTCGGTTCATTTTCCATAATCCCAATGCGGCGTCGATGTGTGGTTGCGGCGCGACATTTTCGACCTAATGCACAAGTTATGATTTGGACGTATATAAATGGTGCCGGTGTATTATAAATATATAATGGGATTCTTAAAAGATCACGGACTTCCAGCACGCGGATACTATAATAATGTTGTTTACTTGATGATGTTGCTTTTGGGCTCTTTGGTCCTTGGCGCATTGAATCAAACGGTGACTGTGGACCCTGGTGATGGACTGGGCGAGGAGGACGTTGCGGCGTATACTAAATGCGACCTGGTGGGTGCAAGCAATGCCACGTTGTTGGATCTACTCAAAAAGGACGAGGACGCGACGCAGTGTGTGGGATTCAAACCCGATTCTGATGCGGAGAATCAAAATCTGCAGTTGTTCAATATTTCAACAGCAGTTGTGGTGATCAATGTCTTGGCTTTCATCTGGTCGGTCGCCGCTCACTGGGACGATTTCATTGGTCTCCACCAGAGATTGCAGTGGGTTGTGTCTGCCGTCAATCTCGGCCTTTTCGCCGGCCTTGTCGGATGGTTCGTGGCCCAAGACGGCCTTAACGAGGCGGACAACATCGATTACAACGTATTTTTCGGCCAGTACAATCCTTATGCCGTTGCCGTCACCGGTCTCGTTTTCGGCGTTCTCGATCTCGTACTTTTCAACGTATTGAATATGTTGGTTTTCAAGGGAGATTGCACTTACAATAAATAAAAAATAAGTTAAACTTAAGTGTATTTTTAATTCAACCTATAATATAACGGTAAATGTCGTCCACCTGTTCCTCCGAAGAGAATATCTCTGAACAACTTTCTAATTTTCCCGCAAATTCTGTGAATATCATATATGCGGATCCTCCTTGGAAATATCAACAAAACGTAAAGGCGGGTGTTTTAAAGCGTAAGAATGGCGAACTTTTGTATCCATCCATGACGATTAAGGAATTGACAGAGCTTGGTCCTGCAGTTGAACGCATTTGTAAGAAGGATTGCGCATTATTGTTGTGGGCAACAATGCCTTTATTGCAAGAATCTTTGGATGTCATTAAAGCATGGGGATTCAAGTACAAGACTTGTTTCGTGAATTGGGTGAAAACAACCGCTGCCGGCGATAAACCCGCCTTTGGTGTGGGTTATTATACCCGTTCCAATGCTGAGTTATGTTTGCTTGCTGTCCGTGGCAGGATTGCCTCTTATAAACGTTTATTGCCGGATGAGGCTGATCGTGGTCAGAATAAGATGACCCAGATTGTGCACGAGGAAGGTTCGACGGACGATCCGGACTGTCGCGTGAATTTTCTGTCGTTATTGGACGATTCTTCTACGCCGGTAGTGATGACACCACGCCGGCAACATTCGCGCAAGCCAGAATGTATCCGCAACATGATTGTTAGGCTATTTGGGGACCTCCCGCGCGTGGAATTCTTTGCCCGTCAACAAGCAGAGGGTTGGATGTCGTTAGGAAACGATACTGAACATTTTAAAGATGAAAGTCAGCAAGAGTTGTCCGCCGCCAAACACGATAGAGCACATAAAAAACAAAGGAAATGAAAAGAAATGATTTTTTTTTTAAAGTCCTACACCATCTTCATCTGCATTATTTGCGATCCCTATCATAATAGTCATTGCCACTAAGAATCCTGCAATTCTGGGAATGGTCATGACATAATCTCCATCGACGACCAATATGACCATGAGTAGTATCTGATTGGCAGCTGTGATAACATTTCCGTAAAAGGAAGCTTTTCCGTCTTGATTTGCCCTGATCATTTTAAAGAGTCCGGCCAAAAAGATCAGTGTAATGGACACGATTTTGGCGGGCATTTTATAGGCAGAGACAAATTTCCTTCCTTTAAACCCTACTCTTATAAATGACCAATATGCTTTGTCAAATTTCTGAATACAAGTGTTGGGACATTTTGAATAGCATGTTTTTATAAAAGGATCTTTGGCATTGATATGTTTTTCATATTGTTCTATATCGGTTTCGATTGCTTTCCAGAATTTGTCTGAAATTTTCTTTTTTTCCGAATTGGAACGCATGGCTGGGATCTGGACAGTATTGAGTTTTTCAACGACTCGTTCCAATGGCGTTTTTTCAGGGTCGAATGTGAGCACTGGTTGAAACTTGGCCATTTTAGAAATTAAGAACGGACTTTTATAGGACATAAGTAAAAACGAATATATAACACATAACATTGATAAGTAGCATGACCAGCGTACAATTTCTAACTTCGCATGTACGATCTCAATTAGGTTCAACAGCTTTTGAGCCAAATCAAGAAAAAAAAGTGTTGCCGGCCTGCAAAACACCCAAACAAGATGACCCCGAAGACGTGGATTCCATGACGATTGAAGAAAAGACTGAAGAAGTCTTATCGGACCCAAAGTTTGGAATGTTTAGTCTTTTGGCGTATCATTGGACACAAGGCTATGAAAATTCAGCCCTTAAACAACGCAACACTGTTTATTGTTCCCACATTTTCAGTTCTTTATTTGCTTTGCCCCTTTTAGTCTTTGTCACCCAATGGATGATGTACATTGCGGTGTTATTTCATCAAATTAAAACCTATGATTCGGGCGCCTGTCCAATGGAAGCAGCGTTTGAGGAAAAATTGATGATGGCTTCTGTGGCAGTCTTTTACTTTATCAAATCTTTTTTCCTCTATGATGAGATCGTAGACCGCACCAAAAGAAGAAAGATGATGCCGACAGATGGTTACATCGTCATGCTCGACACATTTCAGGAGTTTTTCTTTAATATTTTGGTGTACATGACTAATTTATGGGTCATATTTGCCGAAAAAGATTTCTTAAATATGTTTTTCAATACATTGGCGATGGAATTCTTGATGGAGATGGACAATGAATTTGAGCGCAAGTATTTCTCTTATTTGCCGGGCATTGCCGCTGATATTTACGACCATATGTTTGTGACTTATCGCGAAAATCACATATTGATTGCCCAGAAAAAGCATAGCTCATGGAAGTTTAGATGTTGTCGGAGAGTCACCTGGTTTCCATTCAAATTACTTGTATTTTTATTCATGATATTGCCAGTGATCTGTTTCGTCTTTATCTTCTATGGACCCATTTGTAAATGAACCCTATTTAATGTCACTGACAATATAATTAAAATGAAACAAATTTATTACGTTCCTATTGTAATTGGTATTTCGACTTTGGCGGCTGTCTCGTATATGTATCTTAGAAATGTACGGTCAAAGACAACTGAACCGGAGGCAGAATCGAAAGAAGAAAAGAAATCGAAAGAAGAAAAAGAACTATAACTTGGTGCGCCAGCTGCACAACAAATGTTGAACATAGAACCGGACCAAACAACGAAGGATAATTTAATGGCGACTCTCATGGAAAGTCGTTCGTTCAAACGCAATAAACTACAGTGGGTTACATTCTATAGCTCTTCAATTGCTACAGCCCTCATGTTTATTATACTTTGTTCAATATCGGCCTGGACACTCTCAATTGCACATCAGATCAACGGAGTTGTAACGAAATCAACCGAAATTTTATCGGATGTCGATGAAATGTTACCGATATTGAATGCTATTTGCGACCATGAAAACTTTACAAAAAGATATGGACATATATGTTCCATTAAATAACATATATGTTCCACCAAATAAAATGTACATAAAATAAAAAAATATTGAAGTCAATTATATGTCACAACCGAGTTGTTTTTTTTTTAAATAAACTAGTATTTAGGTGAGATGGGTGGTGGTGTCTATGATTCCTCGCGGCATTTGCATTGACCTTGAAACAACAATAGCTGGTAAAATTTCGGACGCGATTCGACTCGCGGGGTTTAAACGATATGAAACTAGAATTATTGAGATCGGTGCCTGTCATTGGCGCGATACCTCTCGACGTTTTATGCGATTGGTGAATCCTGTCACTGTACCACTGACATCGGGCGCCGCTCTGATGCAACATTTGCAAGATATCCATCAAAAACCGGTACCAACGCTAAATTTTTGGTCAAAAGTCCTGGTCAATCGGAACTCGGTGGATCGTACGATGTTTTCTAAAGAAGAAGATCCTGCCGTTTGGCTTGTGCGCAATCCAGAAAGACGCGCCGAAGATTTTGTTCGATGGTTTAATGGTGCACATGGTCCTGAATTCGTTTCTGAAACTGACGCTCTCCGAGATCTGTTGGCGTGGACTGGCGACCATCCCTGGTTGGCGCATAATGGCAATTCTTTTGATTTTAAGGTGTTGCAAGGATGTGCGGAAAGGACGGGCCTCCCTATAACCGACACTATTAAGTTTCATGATACCTTGAAATTATTTCGCAAACATATCCCGGGTCACAAGTCGTATTCACAACCAAAAATATACGAGGCTATTTTTTCTGAAAAGTACAACGCTCATGTCGCGATTGATGATTCTTTGGCATTGGCTCGGCTTTGTGTGTACTGTAATGATACGAATAATGCCCAGCATCCTGGCCTCACACAAAAATCAAACAAAATAAACATTCCGTCGCATGCCAACATTCCGTCGCATGCCAAGACAAGACCAACACAATCTTTGGGGGGTTCTGACATTAAAACACGGCGCGCTATGGATCTCACATTTCCAGGACGTTCGACCCCCTTGAAACCTGGCGCCAAACTAAAACGCGACATTAAAAAAGTTACTCAAATCGCACATTTGAAAGGCGTCGGTCCGAAAAGCTGCCAAGCGTTTGCTAAACAAAACGTGCATTCGCTCGAACAACTGTTTCAACGCTATAAAGACGGTGGAAAGCCCTGGCTTAAGGAGTTGTTACCATTCGGTGTGCATTATAACGTTGTAGATCGTTCAATACAAGCAGCTATATAACAATGTAAAAACGAATCCATCAGATGAGTAGAGTAGACTACAAATGTAGTGTACAGCCTTGAAAAATATGTTGGAATTTTTATTTGGTTGGATCATTGGTGTGTGGATGGGACAACAATTGCCGTTGCCCTCGGTGCAAACCGTCGCTCATAATTGGTGGTTTCCAAAGCCGGATGGGAACCAACCGACAACAGTAACTGATACAAATAGATCTCCCACAGAAGAAGACCACGAATCGGCTCCATTGTTTACCGGTGACATGCCGCCGGCGACGCCTGTTTAAAACAGAGTATTTAAAGGTTCTGGACGAATTTAAAATGTTTTTCTTCTTTTTCGGTATATTATGTGGCATTGTATTGGGTCAAGAAGTTCCCAGTATTCCTAAAGTAAAGCCTTATTTAGAAAAGGCGTGGGCGAAGATAAATCCTCCTTCAAATGATGCGCCTCCATCGAATGAGTCGGAACAAGACCCGCCCGCCAGTAAAAACGATTAATATGTATTTAAGTAATAGTGTATTTTCTTTAAAAATGACATCTGTATGTGAATTATCTTTACGGCGTGACATTCCGATCACTATGGTACATGGTAAATTAAAGAGTCATGTGATTCTTTTTAATCCTCCTTATGATATCCCTTCCATTTTAATTGAATTTTGTCAATTTGGTGGCAATCCTGTGAAAATTGTGATTAGTCATTCGAATCGAGATGTGAGCATTGTTCAGCCTTCCATTGCACATACAATTCTGAGGACGGCGGTGCAAACCTTTCAAAATCATCGGCTTCAAATGCCAGTTCGCCAGAATGCGCGCCCACGATTTGGTGCCAATGCGCGTCCCCGTTTTGGTGTCATGCAACCGGCGTTTGATGGTCTATCTCGAGGATTTCCTGGTCTCCGACCCGAGTTGTTTTCTCAACGCCATTCGGCTTCACAAAGACCGGCACGAGATACTGGAAAATCTTGCTCTATATGTCTTGAAAACATTTTCGAGAATGATTTGCAATTGTTGCCGTGTGCGCATGCTTTTCACCGCCGATGTATTGTCCGCTGGACGCATGAACAGATGAATTGTCCAGAATGTCGCTGTCCATTAGCATAAAAGGTCTTTCATGGTATTTCTCCACATGCACGACCTTTCGCATTTATGGCCGGCATTTTGTATATCAATGATGGAGATACAGCCATCATTATTTGCGTCACAGTCTTGAAACAGTTTTTTATATTGTGGACCTTCTACTGCCAAAAGATAGGGTCTTTTCAACACAGAAGAACTGCGAATGGCTGAATGTAATTGGAATTTATTCATGCACGCATCTTTTAGGGCACATTGCCAGAGATCGAAATGGTCAATGCCACAGGCCGAGGCCATGCCAGTCATGGTGAGCAAGACCAGGATGATGTTGAGGATTGGAAGCTTCATTATATGAATAATGAATTTTACTTTTTATACTGAAATTCTATATCTATTTACAAAGGAATTGCCGAATAATATTATTGTCCCGATGGCGACGGCCCCGAGAAAATGTTCTGAGGACCATGGTGGTTTTATTTCGACAGATATATGTGACATGGCATCCCATACGAGCTGTCCTATGATTCCTGCTAACATGTACAATGCAAGAAATAGGACGGCTTTTAGAACTATTTTTTTATAGCCGGGCCTGGCGGGTGTGTATTTGGCCAGGCATACTGTACAGTGTTCGTTTCCCGACATTTCTATAAAGGTGTGCAAGCATTTTTTATGTACAACGTTTTCGCACAAGCACGGGGATGGAGTTGAACACACTTCCATACAAATATAACACTCGTCCAGTAACTCTTCGAACGGGTCTTCCGTTGACATATAATCAGACAGACAAATATATATATATGTTGAATCCATAGAAGTCAGTTTTTTTAGATATATAATATTCCATTTGTGGTATTATTGTCTTCGGTTATGGATTGTGAAGTGCAACACAAAGTTTGGTTGCAACAGCTACAGGTGCTTCGACATTCGACCGAATTATTGTCTGAAACGGAACCGAAAAATATACTACAACATTTCTTTTTACAAGCTTCGGAACGCGAACTCTCTACAGAACTAGATTCTGTAAAACAAATGTCCAAAACATTGATCTGTGACGCTTTGAACTCTTTAGAATCTTTGGAAGGTTCTTATCGTAAAAAAGCAGCCATCATTTTGAAAAAATACTTGCACGTGTCTATTCTACAACACATCCGTCTCGCCGATATTCGTAACAGGGCCGTCTTTGAAATATACAAACGGTGTGGGATCACAGTCGATACATATTTCGAACGGTATTCGAGCCCACCCGGTACACCCGAACAAATAACAGCCTATTCGCATGTGGCACATGGAGGGGCCATCGCCACCGCCGAAAAAACATCAGAATTGTCACAAATATTGCTCTATATGCAAATATTAAAGCGTTTTTTCAGGATATGTGAACACATATTTCATCAAAGGGGAACAGGCGAAGCAGAACAACTCAATTGGCTCGGAGCAACGTGGGCCGCGCATGCAAAAAAAATGTCTCTGGGGGATCTGATATGGGAATTATTCTTAGATATACACGAATATGAAATATTATAATTCTTTTACTACTTTTTTTACAGAATCTAATACATTGGAACCGACATGCCGCCAAGCCTCGGACTCCAACACCATCTTTTCGACTGGCATCTCCCTCAAAATCTTTGACATCGATTCCAAAGAATCTATCAGGCGATGAACATCGTCCATGAGTGGCACCTGATGGCCAGACTTTAACAAAAAAGACGTCTGATGAACAGTATCCATGGTTTTTTCAGCGGTTTCCAACATAGAGGCGATCCTTTCCGGGTGATACGTCGATTGTAATGTGTGTACGGAATGTATAGTCCACGTCCCAGCAATAATAAATCCAATAGTGATGGTCAATAGACATACGGCTGTCACCACTGCAGACAGTGTGCGTACCATTTCACACTGTGGTTCGTTGCGTTTTGAGACCAACATTATGTATTAAAAAACGTTCACTAAATAGGGGAAAATCATCGGTCAAGGAATCACCGGAACATAAGTTGTGTATCCACCAGCAGCTCTGGATACCGTTTCTTTAGGATCTGCGGCGCCAATGATACGCCCCAGATCTTGCCCCTCTTCAATGGCCAATTGTATATCACGATAATGCGCCAATCTAGCGTTTCTCATACACTGAGATATGACCGAGAATACACATAGCAACCCGAGCAGAATAATTCCAATAATGACAATCACCATTTATAGATACGGGACCATCTTTTATAGTGTTTAACCTCAAACACTATTTAGGTGTTGCGCGAACACACACATGGAATCATTGGCAATAGGACTGGCGGGTATTGGACATGCGTGTTGGGACTATCAATTGGCTTGGATGGCCGCCAAAGACCCAGACGCGTCCATATTACACATGCATTGGCTTCGAATGTTTTTTATGATGATATTTATGTGGATATTCTCATGGCGACAAAAAATAGACCCCAAACCATGGCTATGGTGGTTAAAATTTGCACTAGTGGGTTGGGTTATTCCGTCTATTATTTACACAATGTCTGTCATATGGACGGGATATCGAATATCTGTCTCTTTTCAACCGTTCATACCCTTGGTCGTCCTCGCGAGAAGAGGGACAGAGATCAGTGAACTAAAATATCTCGCACTTACATTAACAATGGGTGGTACACTGGCGATTTGGTATTCTGTAGAGTGGCAGGCCGAATTATGGCAAATATGGGGCGCTGTTCTCGGTTCGTCATTGCAGGTGATGGCTACTGCAGAATTCTTTGTCATGTTGAAGGATTCAAAGAATAAATTAGCGACGATTAGGACGGGAAATACTTGGGCGGTCATTCTTATGTTTTTTGCAACGATTGTATGGACACCTCAACATTTATCAGCGATCACAAATAACCGGTTAGACATTTGGATTCTAATATTGGTTGCATCAGCGATTGCCGCCGGTATTAAATATGGATTGATCGCCTATTTTTCACAAAAATTGTCCGCGGATGGTGTCGCCATTTTCGAATGTGTGCATCCCATTGCCACACTATTCTCAGATATTATACGAGGAAAAGACATATTTGAATGGGATGATGCCGTCGCGGTAACATTTCTTACAATTGGATGGATCTTGTACCCAAAAAAATAATATAAATATCAAAAATATTGTAAATATCAATATCTCTATAACATGATAAATATTTTACAAAAACATGCGATATGGTGTCAATGTGTCACCATTTTTCATGTCGCCATCACACTAGCCTGTATTTCGTCCTTCCAAAATATAACAAAAGGTCCAGATATATTTTGGTCCACCGTTTGCATCATAAATACGATTGTATTATTTGTAGAAGCAGAACATGCCCCAATCGTATTCACCACAGATACATGGCAAACCATAAACAATTACAGAGAAAAGATCATTTGGGCCGTATTTGCTACTTTCAACGGTCCCAAAAACCCTCTGATATACCAATGCTTTGCTATCCTGTTGATCTTCATCTGTTTCCAAAAATTACCGTTTTTATGGTCTATCAGCATCTTTGGGATCTCATTCTTCTGGGACAGTTGGTCCGTGAAACTACTCTTTTGTATCTATGTCTTTGCAATATACCAAAGACATCGGCTGTTTCGTTCGGTCATAAATCAGTCTATTGCGGGGACAAACCTTAAAAAAGCCTATGCAGCCAAATCCATACATATATTTTTGGAAGGCATTTTCATCTGGTATCTCCGGTGTTTACACAGGTTCCCACACGAATTTAGATGGAAAAATGTGTTTATAGGAATGGCGGCAGTGTTCTTATCGTTTTTATATTGCTCTTTTAGAGTTAAAAAAACAAAAACGTCTAGAAATGCAATCATTAAAAGTTATGGACATGGTATGGCTGCGTCTTTGACGGCGGCCAAAGCCTGTCCTGTCTGTAGACAATGTTTAACAGCATTGGATATGGAATCTTCATTCGGTGATGGGTGAGGAGACCAACATTCCGACAGACATATCGTCGCGGGCCCCCGTAATATTCTGGATATATTTCGTTGCGGACTCTGAAGACCAAGCAACATATCCGCATTCTATGAGTGTTCGACGATTAGAGACACCATCCGATTGAACAATGGCCACAACGGTTTCTTTTGGAGGTATTTCATGAATATAGACATGTACCATATCCATAGGAACAGAGGCCCGTTCCCTCGAAACAGTATCTCCGTAAGTGGCCATATTTTGACCACGGGCGGTGCCATGCAACAAGACAGAAGAACCCCAATTCTCATGTGGGTTGGAAGGAATCCGGACACCTTGCGTCCCATAACGGATCCTCGGTTTATGTACACGCTGATAAAGATTGGTGATCCAGTCCAAATTGCGCACATTGATGCCGACGCGATCACCCTCAATATCATAGATCAACATGGGGCGATATTCACCGTCTGGGTCCAACAATTGGTGACGGCTTGCGTTCCAACGATTATAACATACATTTTTGGGGCGCTCACAATTCATCACATATCGACGATATACGTCGAGGTCATCCCAACTATGTGCTACCGAAGTTTGATGGACGCGATCGCGATACACTAACAACGCCTCTGAATCGCCAATGTTTACGGTCACCATAAAACGCCGCGACCCGGATGAAACTAGACGCATTTGTACGAAAGTGGCGCCGGAACGGGGGAAGTTTGCCTCTTCTAACAATGAAACGAACGAATTTCGTATATTGTGTTCGGCTGTTTGTACGTCTTTGAGGATGTCTTGTGCACTATATTTGGAAACAACGTGTCGCATTTCAATGCCAGCCAGAGCTGCTTGTAGCCCATTTGGTCCATGGCCATCTGCCACAAAAACAGAATCGTGATCATGTCCGTAGACATCTTGGCCAGCAACACCATAAGAGCCCCGACGAGTCACGCCGGTATTATGTTTTTCATGGCCAATTCCGGCAGAACTGGTCTCGAAAGAATGACTATAATCCCTGCTATGGCCTGCCGACAAGATGGAATGTTGAACGCGTCCGTTTGGCGACCCATCTTCCACAATCGATACCTCGGAGGTTATCATCTCGTTTTAGTTGGAGTATTATATACTTACAAAACGAGACCTTTCTTTTTCTGTTGATTTTTCTGTTGAAACGACAATTCTCGGGAAAGATCCGCCTCTTGAACAGTCAATGCCCAGTGATTTCCAGTCACGTTTCCAAGTAAAATGACTATGAATATCCAAATATTATTGCCTATCACCAATACAATTCGCAAAATCCAGACCATGGTGGAAATACCGACCCAAAACGAAGACCATCGAACCAATTTTTGACGAGTGACTGAACCAGGTGGATCCCGCAGAATTTCTCGACTTAGTTGAGAATTTTTTAACCAAATGAAATTAGATATGATTTGCAACCAAAATGCAACGACAATCATACTAAAAAACCACTGATACCCTTCTAAATCATATCTAATTTCATTTG
>Ga0209533_1004338_pt1 | contig 12310 bp, 9 predicted proteins | sample COG_04_FD_184748 | JGI IMG/M metagenome (GOLD analysis project Ga0209533, IMG submission 184748) | Pelagic Microbial community sample from North Sea - COGITO 998_met_04 (SPAdes) (version 2) | ecosystem: Environmental > Aquatic > Marine > Neritic zone/Coastal water | place: Helgoland, sampling... | reverse complement strand
AAAGAACTCCAATCTGAAATCTCCCGCCTGCAAAACCTCGCCCGCCTCAACCCAGCTATTGACCAATCGGAAATCAAAAACTTACAAACCCACCAAACTGCTATCCAAGAAGCCCTCGCCGAAACTCGCTTTCGCTTGGACTCTCTGCACCTCGTAGTTGTGGAGAATTAAAAGGATTTTTCCCATCCTCATTCTCTCTTCACCCTTTCGTTTGGTTTGATGTCTCTAAAAAATTTTAGACATATTGTGCCAGGATCGAACATTGACATCTGATCGAACTCCCGACCAATTGCCGCCATAACAGAGCCCGATGTTTATGTTTTGGTTACCAGCGAATGATCTCCACTTGTTTAAATTGCCTAACCATGAAGAGATAAAAGTCTCACCTGATTTGATTTCAATGGCCTGTAAATCGATGCCATTTTCTAGTAAGAGATCAATTTCTAGCCCAGCACGGTCTCTCCAAAAGAACATGGAAGCATCCACCCCTTGATTTAATTGTGTTTTGAACACATCTGCCACCACCATATTTTCAAATAAATTACCGCGTAAGGGGTGGGTTCTTATTTGGGCTTCTTCCTGGATCCCCAAGAGTCGGCTGGCAAGCCCAACATCGTAAAAATAGAGCTTCGGGGTCTTCACCATCCGCTTCCTAAAGTTGCTGGAATGCGGTTTTAGCGTAAAACATATATAAGATGCTTGCAACACGCTTAGCCAGGACTTTGCAGTCGGAACCGTTATAGAACAATCATTGGCAATTCTACTTAAGTTTAGAAGTGACCCGATGTTGCCCGCACAAAGCGATATGAAACGCAGAAAATGATCCCGGTTTTTAATGGACATTAACTGACGGATGTCTTTTTCAATATAAGTCTCTATATAAGCGTTGAGCCAGCGTCGTGCTGTGCTGCCGCCAGATATGATCCTAGGATAGAAGCCGTGAAATAAGTTGTGATCGATAGATTGCGTAAATATTTTCCCCTTTTTTAATTCCGCAATAGAGAAGGGGAGTAATGATAGGTTGGCTACCCGTCCTGCTAGACTCTGAGATATCTGACGATTCAATTGAAATTGTGATGAACCGGTTAAAATGAAGAGACCATTTCGCTTATCTTCGTCGATAATTCGCTGCAGATAGTTGAAAAGCTCTGGGCAGCGCTGCACCTCATCCAATACCGCACCATTTTGGAATTGTCCCAAAAAGCCGCGAGGGTCCTCCTTTGCAAATTGATACTGATCAAGATCTTCGAGGTTAATATAGGGCTTGGTTTTAAAGAGTGCACGCACAAGTGTGGTCTTTCCAGATTGCCGGGGACCTGTTATCGCTACGGCAGGAAATTCTTTAGCGAGTTGAGCGATGAGTTTTGCTGAATCTCTTTGAACCATATCCTAAATATAATCTGGCATATTTAAATTACAACTTTAAATTTGCCGATTTCCGGTGTGAAACCTTAAGGAGTTTTCCATACACTTTACTGATAGACCGGATCGGATACCGCCACACTTCACTCTACCTTAAGACTTAAAATCAACCTTTTTGCATGATATAAAATGCATAAAAATCGATTTGGTACATAAACCCTAAAGTCTATATCCAATAATCATAAAAATGCTTGATATATCAGGCAATATTAGTCCCTCACTCACTCTCTTTCCCCTCCTCACTATTCACCCTTCACCATTCACTCTTCATTTATTTCGCCCGCCTCAATCCATCAGTTGACCAATCGGAAATCAAAAACTTACAAACCCACCAAACCGAACTGGAAGAAGCCCTCCCCGAAACCCGCTTCCGCTTGGATTCTTTATACTTCGTAGTCGTCCTGAATTAAGAATTTAGTTTTTTTAAAGATAAAAAGTTACAGTATTGCAGAATCTAATGAATTAAATAATAAATAGATTTTAATAGAAGAATGTAATGAAACATAAACTTAGATGAGTAAAAAAGTAGAGATAGCGATTCAGATAACAATAGTATTTTCTTTGATTTGTTTTACCATAGAAACAATTCCCGGTCTAGATTCAGAGATTTACAAGCTTTTAGTCAATTTAGAGATTATCTTTGTTGCAATCTTTACCTTGGAATATTTAGCAAGAATTTACATCTCGAAGCAGAAAGTTAAATTTATTTTCAGCTTTTTTGGACTAATCGATTTGATTGCGATTCTTCCCTTTTACTTATCATTAGGTTTCGATTTAAAAGCACTAAGGGCGGTTAGATTTATTCGAGCATTTAGGCTTCTCAAGCTCACTCGCTATAATAAAGCGGTAGATTTGTTAGGTGATGCATTAAAAAGATCCAAAGAAGAATTATTCGTCTTTACATTCCTCGCGTCCTCTCTTCTTTATCTAACCTCAGTTGGTATTTATTACTTCGAGAAAGACCTGCAACCAGAAGAGTTTGGTTCCGTTCCCCAATCACTTTGGTGGTCTGTAGTAACTTTAACTTCAGTTGGATATGGGGATGTGACACCCAACTCTACTGGTGGCAAAGTTTTTACATCGATCATTTTATTCCTTGGTATTGGCTTGGTTAGTGTGCCTTCTGCAATTTTAGTTTCTGCCTTTTCTAAGGCATCTAAAAAATGATTCCAGTTCAGTACTTTTAATTTTACAGCATGCAGATTTATGTTTCAAAAGATGGCCAACTATTTGGACCGTACTCCGAAGAAAATTATAAGAAATATATTGATTCATCTGCGTTTAGTGATGAGCACTTAATTTGCGTTGATGGTACTAATTGGGTTCCTCCTTTCGAAGTTTTCTCTCCGCAAAAAAATAAATTAGAAAAACCTACACCTAAGACCAAAGACTTGGGTGCTTTAAAAAAACATAATCTAGGGAAGAAAATCAAATATGTTATCTTTGTTTTATTATCTTTAGTGGGAATCGCAGTCTTTATCGGAACTGATTACAACATTATTGCTTTAATATTATTTTTCTTCTGCATTTTGATTCCATATGTACTCTTTAAATTTCTTCTATTTATTATCAAGGGTGCGAAAGACTATAAGCCAAGGTCCCAATTGCTGACAGATAATGCGAGGGCATTTGTTGAATCCTTAAAACAAACAAAAAGTCTGGCAACAGTTCAAACCAAGATTATTCTAAAAAAAGGAGAAACAGCTTATTATTCCGAAAGTTCTAAACTCTTTGAAACAAGAGCCGTTCGCCATTACCAGTCAGGGTCAGCTGGAATGAGGGTTATGAAAGGAGTTTATATTGGAGGTTCGCGAGGAAAGTCCATAAGTAATGAAGAATGGAAGCATATTGATGATGGTACACTTATTATCACAAATAAGAGATTGGTTTTTGATGGGTTTTCCCAAAATCGTAATTTTAATTTATCAAAAATAATGAGTGTTTCTCAAGGTTTAGATAAAATTGAAGTAAGCATTGAAAATCGCCAGAAGAGTCTAGTTTTTGATTGTTCAAATCCAATAATTTGCTCAACGGTGATTCATATTTGTGCCCAAGCTGAAAATCCAAGCGATCTCACAGATGTGAATTTAGATATACAGATTCAAGAACCCAAATAGTGCTTTAATTATGTCTCTAATCACTAAGCCTGACCTCGAACAACTATGGGATGAATTGAACCGGGAGCCGTTGCATCGGTTTGCGGATTGGCCGAATCGGGATGTACCAAAGAGGCAACCTGGGGTCTATCTTATTTATCATGAAGATCGTTGGATCTATATTGGTATGGCGAGTTCGAACCTTAATGGTCGTTTAAATCAGCACGCTCGTGGCAGAAGAAGTGGGGATCAGTTTTGTGTCTATGTGTCTGATCGATTGGTGATGAAAAATTTAACTGATGAACAAATAAAGGGGATTAGTCAGGGGACTTATTCTTTGGATCATCAAATACGAGACTTTATTCGAACGGAATTATCTTATCGTTATGTACTGGTTCCCGACGATCCTACTGCTCGAGCTCTAGAAAGGTATGGACTTGAAATTGCCAAAGGGCTGGGGGCGGAGTTGTTGAATTCGGTTGAGAAAAAGAATTTAGTATTTTAAGAATTAAATTAAATGAAAAATAAAATTGAGGAGATTAAATTAGGTCAACAGTGCAATTCTTTGGCAAAATTCTTCGATAATTATCATTATGAAATCCCGGGTTACCAAAGAGATTATGCATGGGAGAAAGATAATTTTGAAGATCTAATCGATGATATACAGGAAGGGATCAAAAGAAGAAGTCAGCACTTTTTTGGTGTCATCATGACAATGGAAAAAGTAGACAAAAGCGACATTTTACTCGTCATCGATGGACAACAACGGATTACTACAACTTTAGTTTACCTCAAGGCTATTTATCATGTAATAAAGGAAAACAACTTAGATGACCAAAATTTAGCCTCATGTAATACCTTGATGAATTCAGTCAGCAAAATTTGTTACGGCCAAACACTTTTTGAAGAAGAATGCGAAAATCAAAGACTCAAAATTTCAGGTCATAACCAAGTTCTTTTTGATATGATTATGAATTCTGATATTTCAAAGAATGATATCGACGATTGGTACTCGAGGAAAAGTTCAAACGAAAGACCTGAAACATCTACAAAGCTTTATAATGCATTTAGTTTTTTCTTTAAACATTTTGATCTAATCAGAGGAAAAAATAGCTCTGTAGACTTCTATAAAATCGTTCTCGAAGAAATTAAATTCTTTATTAACAATTTTAAAGTTCTTGTTATTCCTATCCAAAGCCAAATATTTGCATATCAATTTTTTCAAACTGTTAATGATAGAGGGAAAAACCTGGTAGTTTCTGACATCTTAAAAGCTTATTTTCACGAATTATGTAGAGGGAAAAACGAAAGTGAACAAAAGGTTGAGCAACTTTGGAACAGGCTAGTCGAAAACCTTGGAAATTCTCCAACGGATACTTTTCTACGACACTACTGGTTGTCCAAGGAGAAAGTCATAAAAGTTGCAGATCTATTAACTGAAATTCGAAGCCGGATTGATAGAGTTGACAGAGCACAAAATTTTTTGAAAGCACTTGAAGAAGAGTCTGAAAATTATAAAACGCTCTTGAACTATGAAACCAACCAAAAGGAATTGAATGCAGAGTTACAAGAGGTCTTTTTATTGGCTAAAAATTTTGTAATGCCACCAATATTAGCTGCTTACAAAACCTTTAAAGGTGATAAACTTCTACTTTTTGTTAGGATAATTACCGTTTTCGTTTTCAGATACAGAACAATCTGCCATATGGAAAACAAAAACATGGAAAGAACTTTGTCGCAAATTGCTGTAAGAATAAGGACCAACGGAAATAAATTAAAACTTAGTCAAATAATTACAGACCTTAGAAAAATCGATGTCCCAGATGATCAATTTGAAATTACCTTTTCTAGCTTTAAATCGAGATCAAACGCACTGAGCAAATATATCCTTGAGAAAATTGAGTTCTCAATGAGAGGTGGTAAAAAGGGCAAGGCAGCTTGGGATTCGAAAATGTCTGTTGAACATATCCTTCCAAAAAAATATGAAACAAATTGGAGTACTTACCTTTTCGATAATGGATTTGATGCCGATTCTTATATTCATCGTTTAGGGAATTTAACCCTCCTGACAAACGCACTGAATAGCGGGTTGAAGAACTCTTTTTTTGATCAAAAGATAAAAGAGATAAAGAAGCACGATTCCTATTACATAAATAAATTTATACTTAAACAAAAAGAATGGAATGATGTTACAATTAATCAGAGACAGGAACAATTTGCCGAAATTGCGAATAAGATCTGGAATTTAAATAAGTTTATAAAGAATCCGGTTTAGGTTTTACAATTTTTGAATAATTTAGAATTTGCATTGGTAACCCGTGAATTTTAATTATTTTCTAATTTTTGCAATCAGCTGCTGAATTCTTACGAGAGAGCTTTTTTGCTTCCTTAGCTCGCACTCCAATATTCGGCATACACTTCAGCCTGCTTTTCTAAGTTCACTTGTTATTTTACGGCCCTTCTTTACATCGGTCACTATTTTATCTCTCCAAAATTCTGTATTTGTCTTCGGCCACTTAGCACTTTGGGCATCCATGCCAAAAGTACCCATCAACAATTACCGTTACTTTTTCCTCTTTGAAAGTGAAGTCGCGTTTGCCCCGTAAAGGTAGGTTCCTCAACCATCCTGTAATCTTATTTTCCCTAATACAATTTAATCAGCGGCTCTTTCAGAGTTTTTGTTTACCTAGGTGCGAATCGCTTGCATTTCAAGTTGATGTGCCCCGAAAACACAGATTATCTTTTTGAATAAATTTAGTATTTTCCTTGATTGATTGTTGCCAACAACTTAAATGGGCTAGGTGGTAAATGGTAAGTTAGGGTTTGTAGATTTGTTCGCTGGTTGTGGTGGTTTCAGTGAGGGTTTTATGAGTGAAGGTTACAATCCATTGCTTCATGTAGATTTTGATCTTCCTTGTTGTGAAACCATAAAGAATAGGTTGTGTACAATTAAAAAGTCTTCAACCGTAAATGAAAAAGTCTTAAATGGTGATTTAACAAAAAAATCTACAATTAATGAAATTATAAATCGTACTATAAATAGTGATGTAGATATTTTAGTTGGTGGACCACCCTGCCAATCGTTTTCGACTGTTGGTCGAGCTCAGGACCCTAACTCAATGTGTAATGATCCGCGAAATTATTTATTCAAATCATACCTAAATATCCTAAAAGTTCTAAGGCCTAAAGTTTTTGTTTTCGAAAATGTGAGCGGTCTACTTAGTGCTAAGCCTGATGGTCAGCTCATTTTTCCTCTGATAATAAAACTGATGTCAAAAAATTATCAAATTTGCGATCAGAAGGATAAAATCTTGCTTAATTCCGTTCACTATGGGGTTCCCCAAATTAGAAAGAGAGTAATTTTAATTGGGGTAAGAAAAGACCAAAAATTTTCTTCAGAAGATATTTACGGAAAAATAATTAAAACTCATTTTTCACCCGAAATGGAGTCTCGTGGTGAAACCGAAGGGCTAAAAAAATATCTAACAGTCTTCGATGCAATTAACGATTTGCCAAAGCTTGCCCCAGATCAAGGTTCAGAGGTTGCTAAGCATATCCCTCAGGAAAAAAATGATTATTTGAACCAAATTCGTGATAAAAAAATGGATGTGATTTTCAACCACAAAGCTAGAAAACACAACAAGCAGGACATGGAAAGGTATCATCTTTTAAGTAAACATAATTGGCAGCTTAAAGATTTGGTAAATGTTAGACCAGACTTAGTCCATCATGACCCTAAGCATTTTGGTAACCGCTATACTGTTCAATCATACGACAAACCTGGTAGAACAGTAGTTGCCCATTTATATAAGGATGGAAATTTATTTATTCATCCAGACTCCACACAAAAAAGAACTTTTACTGTTCGTGAGGCTGCCAGAATTCAGTCTTTCCCAGATGACTTCCAATTTGTTGGCGCAAGAACAAATCAATACAAGCAAGTAGGTAATGCTGTTCCTCCTCTAATGGCAAAAAGCATAGCTAGTGCTATTAAAGATTTTCTTCTATGAAAGTCTACCTATTTATCTTTTTAAAATTAATTTCCGAACTATATAAATTGTGAGTAAATATAAAATAAATTTTATTGATTTATTCTGTGGTGCAGGTGGATTTGCTAAAGGTTTTGAGCTCTCAAATCACTTCAAATGTATTGGTGCCATTGATAACAAGGAAGATGCTGTAAATACACATAAACAGAATTTTCCAAGTTCTTTTACTTTACATCATGATATAAGAAATGTTGATCCTGCTGAATTTGCGAAAAACATTGATGGCGAAGTAGATGTATTGATAGGAGGGCCACCTTGTCCGACTTTCAGTACAATAGGTCACGCAAAAATAGAATCCATTAATCGAACCAAAGGAAATAGTATTACTGAGGATCCCAGAAATACTCTATTTTTGGAATATTTTAGGTTTGTTAAATATTTTAAGCCAAAGGTTTTTATCATGGAAAATGTTCCTCAATTTCTGACTAAGTATAAGGGGAAAACATTTCAGCGAGCACTTGATATCATAAATGCAGAGCTCCCCGATTACACAATTGCCTCAAGGAAATGTGTTTTAAATAGCGTCAACTATGGAGTACCTCAAAATCGCAGAAGGATGTTTTTGGTTGGCTTCCTTGAGGGATACAATTTTAAATATCCAAAAATAACCCATTGGAGTGGAACCTCTAAATTTAATATCGACCCCCATGATGATACTTCAGAAGGATTTGGCCTGCTACCTCATGTAACAGTTGACATGGCAATAAGCGATTTACCTTCAATAACTGATAATTGGCGGATTGATGAATGCAGTTACTCTTCAAACTCAAACTTAAGCGACTATCAAATCAACTTAAGGAAAGGTAATAAGAAAACTGTTAGGAATAATATTTGCCGGATGTCGAATGATCGTGCAAAGCGTGTCTTTAACCACATGAAGCAAGGGGATATTTATATGGATCTCCCAAAAGAAGTGAGACAGATACTTCCATTTAGGGAGGATATTTTTAAAGATAGGCTAAAAAGACTAATATCAGATCAGCCTTCTTGGACAATTATAGCTCACATAGGGATGGATGGTTACATGTATATTCATCCTACTGAATGCCGTACGTTGTCTGTTAGGGAAGCTGCTAGAATTCAATCTTTTCCTGATGATTTTGTCTTTTGGGGCAATCAACAGGAAACTTATGTTCAGGTCGGTAATGCTGTTCCCCCATTACTTGCAAAATCAATCGCAGATAGTGTATACAAAGGGTTTATAAAAATTTAACAAAACGAACTAATGATATATGTTAGGAGAATTTTTAAGCAGGATTTAAGGGTTGGGAAACAAATTGCATTTCCCAAAGAACCTTCAAACGATTTTTTCAATTTCAATTACACTAACCCTGATCCAGAGAGGTCAATTACCTTTCACTTTAATGCTCGAGATACTGAATCTTCGTTTATTAGAAAGAGCGGTGAAATTATAACTACTCGTCTATATGCTGCAAAGAGCGAATCCAGAATTGATGGTGAATTGAAGAAATTCCTCAGAGATGAACTCAAAGCTAAGATTGGTGATTTACTCATCATAACGAGAAAAACTGACAACTTTTTCGATTTCGATTTCGATTTAATTACTCAAACATCAAGTCTATATTCTAAATACACTCTGATTTTGAAAAATCAAAACCATGAGATTGTATTGTTCCAAGAAGGGGATGAGCTATCAGAAAATACTGTACAGCAAACAGCTTTATTTGGTAATTTGAAAGAAGATTTTGCTGATTGGTTTATAAAATTAGACGGTATAGATCACAATTACTATAAGGATTCATTTAGCTCAAATAAAATGAAGCTTATTGAAGCTTTGGCCGAATATGAAAATGTATTTACCGAAGAATTTAGTTATTCAGTATTTGAGTTTTCGGGAGACATTAAACTTCATTTATCAAGTCTAGAAACAGACATATACAAAGAGCAAGGTAAGTTTTTTGAGTTTAGTGAGGTAAAATCTAAGCACATGCCGAGAGCAATCTTAGGAAAAAATAATTTTCTGAAATTTCTTGAAGAAAAAACGCAAGAATTTCAAATTTCTATTTTTAAAAACTCATGTGAAAAGGCTGGTTTAATCTACAGCCCTCTTCTGGTCACAAGGTTTATTAGTTCTTTGTTAACCAAACCTTTCGTCATTCTGACAGGACTCTCTGGATCTGGTAAAACAAAGCTTGCAGAAGCATTTGCAAAATGGATTTCTCATGATTCTAGTCAATATTGCATAGTTCCTGTGGGAGCAGATTGGACTAATAGAGATCCGCTTCTAGGCTACCCAAATGCTTTAGAATCAAAAGATTATATTAAGCCAGATAGTGGTGTGATAGATTTGATTATAGAAGCAAATTCGAACCCGAAAATACCATACTTTCTTATTTTGGACGAAATGAATTTGAGTCATGTGGAAAGGTACTTTGCAGATTTTCTCAGCGTAATGGAGTCGAACGATTTTATTAATCTTTACGATGAGAAAGTAGCGAAAAAAAATAATGTTCCTCCAAAATTCAAGTTGCCAGGCAATCTATTCATCATTGGTACAGTTAATATTGACGAAACTACTAATATGTTTAGTCCCAAAGTTTTAGATAGAGCGAACACTATTGAATTTCGAGTGGATTGTGACCAAATGAAAAAATTTCTAGATGCAACAATCGGTCTTGATATGAGAAAACTTTTCCTGGATGAACGAGAAGTTGGTAGAGGTGCAACTATGGCTAATCAATTCACAGATCTGGCTAAGGAAACAAATCTAAGCCTAAGTATTGATGATAGAGAAAAGATATCAAAAGAACTTCTGAATTTTTTTACAGAGCTTGCTCATGCTGGGGCTGAGTTTGGTTTTAGAAGTGCAAGTGAAATATTGAGACTCATAAATCAGCTTAGTGTTTTAGATGGCTCACTACTTCTTGATAATAAAATTGATATTGCGATTATGCAGAAATTACTTCCTAAGCTTCATGGTTCCAGAAGGAAACTTTCGCCAATTCTTAAGACTTTAGGTACTTTTTGCGTGAAAAATGAATTTGATGTAGTTAGTAAAGTTTTCGAAGATCAAAACTTTGCTTTTTACCAGAAAGTTGATGATGTGTTTGAGCCTTCAAAAAATATCAAATATCCATTGTCTCTTGAAAAATTAGCGAGGATGTATCGAGGAGCTATAGATAATGGATTTGCTAGTTATGCAGAGGCTTAGTAATTGAAACAAAAATCTGAAATAGTAATTAATTTAGATTCTATTCAAAGTAGGTTAAAGCTTTGGATTGTTTCCAGAAAAAAAGACACATTATTTGATGCAAAAGAAACAACTCATGAAAATAACGAAGCTAGATTTCAGTTAGTTGAAGGTTGTTTTTATGACTACGAATTTAGTCATAAAGAATACAGGCTTGCAGATTTGTGCGACAGAGGAATTGTTAACGAGCACAAACGAAGTAAGCATATCGGTACAATTTCCCCAAATATTTTTGTTGGTACATTAGAAATTTCCTTATTCAGAGCTGGGGAGATTAATAAATGCCTACCAATATTATTGGAGGTTCAATCGATTAAATCTGGTTACAGAGATGATTATAGAGATATGCTCGAACTCATAACGGAAAAATGTACTGATTTACTTCTAGAATCGAATTCGCCTGTATCTCATCATTTTGATGTCGATTATTCAAAAGATAGTCAGACACTCTATCAAAAATTCGCCTTCATCAAATCGATAATTAATTCAACGGAATTTCAGGATGCAGTTCATAGAATTGTCATAGCACCTGTGACTGAATGGTCAGAGTCACCTGAAGAAAAAGATGTAAGAAGTTTACGAAAATTTTCGAATAAGAATATACAAAATTTGATTAAAGGGACCAAAAGAACAAGCTTGCCTAGTGGGCATTACTTAGAAAGCTATGGCTTAAGAACACTTCCAGAAAGAATTCCCTGTGTTCGCAAGGTAGATTCAGTTGATACTCCAGAAAATCGTTTTATTAAACACGCTTTAGAGGCATTCTTAAAGTTTTGTTCAGATATCAATAAGGCTGCTATTAAAGACTCAAAGCTTCATTTAGAATCGTTATTTTTAATTAGCGAACTTGAATCCCAATTACATCATTCTGTTTTTAAAAATGTTTCTAAACCAACAACATTAAAGCTTAATAGCCCTGTCCTCCAAAAAAAAGAGGGATACAGAGAAGTTCTCAGGACATGGCTAATGTTTGAATTGGCCGCGAAATTAATATGGCAAGGTGGCGAGGATGTATACGGGGCAGGAAAAAAGGACATAGCTACACTTTACGAATATTGGCTTTTCTTTAAATTATTAGACTTATTTCAAGAACTCTTCAATATAGATGCCAAGGCTATTTCTGAACTAATCAAACCATCAAAAGATGGTTTGAACCTACAGATTAAGCAAGGTCAACACACTGCATTGAAAGGTGTTTACGAAACTGATGCACGGAAGCTAAATATTAAATTTAACTACAACCGATCATTCAGCGGGAATTGTAGTTACCCTGATTCTGGAAGTTGGACAACTACATTAAGACCTGATTACACTCTCTCTTTCTGGCCTTGTGGCATTTCAGAGAATGAAGCTGAAACACAAGAGTTAATTGTTCATGTTCATTTCGATGCGAAATATAAAATAGCGAACCTTCCAGAATTAATTGAGCAGAATATTGCAAAAGACTTAGATCTGGAGAAAGTTGAAAATAAGAAAGGCATATATAAAAATGCAGACTTAATAAAAATGCATGCCTACCGAGATGCAATAAG
>Ga0209533_1004332_pt1 | contig 12324 bp, 8 predicted proteins | sample COG_04_FD_184748 | JGI IMG/M metagenome (GOLD analysis project Ga0209533, IMG submission 184748) | Pelagic Microbial community sample from North Sea - COGITO 998_met_04 (SPAdes) (version 2) | ecosystem: Environmental > Aquatic > Marine > Neritic zone/Coastal water | place: Helgoland, sampling... | reverse complement strand
CATGGTTATCATCGAAAACAAAAAAATTTGCCGAAAAAAAATTAAGATTTATTGAATTTCAAATTGCAGCTCCTCCAAAATTACGCGAAGATCCTTTATTAAATTATGATAAAAGTGATCCATGGAATAATATGATAAAAATATCTAAATGGAGGGTCAATCAAGCCGTACAACTTAATGGTAAAACGATCATTGATATACCTGAAATAGATTGGAAAATATTTAAAATCACTGGTTCACAAGCATATATTGTGAATGCTTATTATATGCCTATTTATAATCGTATTTATGTACCATTAGGTTATTTGCAAAAACCATTTATTGATTTGGAAGATACTGGAATTGAATATAACTTAGCAAATATTGGGTTTACGATAGCTCATGAATTAGGACATTGTTTAGATGACGTAGGAAGTAAATATGATAATCATGGTAATTTAAAAAATTGGTGGACACCTTCAGATAAAAAACATTATGAAGAAATCATAAAAAATGTGAATAAACAATACAAACAATTTATGTCTTATGATAAGATAGATGCAGATACATCATTATATATTGGAGAAAATATGGCTGATATTTCTGGTATGGGATTATGTAATGATTATTTGATATTATATCATGCTGTAAAAAATAATTTTGAAGGAATCGCATTAACTTATTTATCATTTAAAATATTTTATAATCATTATGCGGTTAGTCAAAGACAACATATTAATAAGGATGCTTTTGCGGTACAATTAAAGACAAATCCTCATCCTATGGATAAATATAGAACAAATTGTCCTTTAGCACGAACTAAAATGTTTAAAGACATATATAGAGTTAAAAAGGATGATGAAATGTATTGGTCTGAGTCAAATATGATATGGTAAAAATTTTAATTATATAATTATATGTTATATGAATAATTATATAATAACAGCCATTTTAGGCATAATATCTGGAATTATAGGTGGATCAGTAGGAACATCTGGGTCAAATGTGATTATTCCTGGATTAATTATGTTTAAAATATCACCAAATTATCAAACAGCAGTAGGAACTACTTTATTAACTATATTACCCCCATTGTCCATAGGAGCTGTGTATAGTTATTGGAAAAAGAAGAAAATACAATTAGATATATCTATAATACTTATGGTAACTTATGCGATAGCTGCGTTTTTTGGAGCTTATATTGCTTTACATTATGTATCAGGAAAAACCCTAAGTCTTTGTTATGCGATATATTTATTAATGATTAGCGTTTATTTTTTTTATCGTTATTTCACACTTTAAAATATTATAAATATATATAATGCCTACTACACCATCAAGCAATATATTGAAAAACAAAAAAATGGCTGGAATAAAACAAAAGACCAATCCAGGATTGGCGCCTTATTATGGATTTGTAGTAAACAATTATAGAGGTTCCTATAATCGTGCGAAACACACAAATTATGTAAGTTTTAAACCAGAACCAACCAAAGTCTTAAAAGACTAAAATAATAATTTAATAGTAAGATTAAATTATTATTTAATTATTTTTTATTATTTATAGTAATTTTTTATTTTTAAACTTAGATCGCACTAATTTAGTGAAGAGCAGCTTTTAATTCAGCAAGATCAGGAGCAGGCATTGTTGTAACACCTGCTTCATAAAATACTGTGAATCCAGCAGCATTTTTTTCTGATTTAGCATAAACAGGCATAGTCACTGAAGCCAAATTATTAGCATTAATCATATCAGATTCTGCACGTCCAGATTTATTGTTCCATTCTTTAGCAGCAGCATAGAATTTTACTTTTTCTTCTTTAGTTAATCTTAAGTAAGCAGCAACATAACAATCTTTTACATTGCCTTTTCGTGCTGCATCGGTTTCATTTTCAATAGCAGCCCATATTTGTCCAGGATGGTCAGGTAATTGTGATTTAATTTGTTCAATAGCAACTTCAGATCCTAAGAAAGTTTCTGCGTTGTGAGCAACGGTGCTAGCTAATCCTCCACCATTAGCGTCGATTAAATGAGTGTAGAAAATAGTACCAATATCTAGATTATCGCCTTCATTAGGATTAGATTTAACAATCTCAAATAATTCTTGTCCAATTTTTCCATCACCTTTACTAAATGCGGAAGTTACAAGAGCAGCTCTTTGAGTAGAATCTAATACACCTTTACCATCCGTACCCACAGCTGCTGCGGTAGTGTGTAAAATAGAAGCAACACGGTCTTTTTCTAAAATCATTAATTCTTTTAATGTTTCGTGTGTAGGAATATTGCCGTCTGAACCATATACTAATACATTAAGAACTCTGGCTGTTTCATCATCAGTAGGATCAGTTTCCCATTGAAATAAACCTTTATTGACTGCAGGTCCAGTAGCTGTGCTGAGGGCTGGGGATGCTAAAAATTCTGAAATGGAGATATTATAAACATCTACTAATAATCTCATGTTAAGAACTACGTTAAAATCAACAGCATAGTTGTTATTACCAGCAAGATTAGGAGCAGCTTGAAGTTCATCTTCCAACCAGATATCTCCAACAGGTTGGTCAGTTGTAGTTACAGCGCCACCCCATGGGTGATCGGCAGCAGTGGTGGAAATTTGAGACCATCCCATACCAGTGTTAGCACCAACACCTGCAACTAATGCAACGTTGAGAGCAATAGCTGCATATACAGGTGCATTTACAGTATGAGGTACACAAGTTGTAATTTGTGCAGATTTAGGTACTCCTGTAGTATTTAAGAATACGCTATATAAATCAGAAGGAGATTTTTGAACGTTTTTACGAGAGTATAATTGTTCCCATGTTACACCTTTAACAAGAGGATTGGATGTACCTGCAGCTTCATAGATATATTGTTGGTAGGCAGAACCGAAAAGGCAATAAAAATCATCAGTAGGAAGATCAGCTGAAACATAAGCAGTAAGTGAAGATCTGAATTTAAGATCTGAATGATTTCTTTCATTATAGTTATTAGGACTATCCCAGTACATATATTTTTGTAGAATTCTAGACATACCTGCAGCATCATTCATCATACCAATAGCATGAAGATATCTGAGGAAAAGACTATAAGTATCACCAGCAAGACCTGATAAAGCAACAAATTTACATTCAACTAATTCTTTTCTTGTATATGAATTAGGGAAATGTCCACCAGTTGTTGGACTAGGTATACTAGTAAGTTGATAACCATTTTGATCTAATTCATAAAGAGCGTCTACAAGTTGTGCTGCGTTCATATTACCGAAGATATTTTTAAGTGGAAGGAAATATTGTTGAGCATCAGTTACATATTGAGCAGCATCACCGAACAGGAAATCACTCATAACTGTAGCGCCAAGATTTGCAAAACCTCCAAATTGAGAAACTCTTTCTTTAAGAGTCAATTCATTACCATATACTTGTTCAGCAGCAACAAAAGAGGAACCAGCAGTAGTATCGTATTTTTTTAAGAAAACTAAAGTGGTAGCATCATTTTCGATAGCTTGTAAAGAATATCCTCCTAATTTTAAATTTTGTAATACTTCTAAGGCAGGAACAGTAGTACCATTGTAACTGTATACACCACCTGATACTGTGTATCCAATAACGTCTTCTAAGAACTTACTAGGAGTTTTATCAGCAGTGAAATCTTTAGGATCAATTTCGAACCCTGCATTTTGAATATCTCTGTATCCTAAACCAAGAGCAACAAGACTTTTTCCATTCCATGTTTCTTTAGATAAACCACCAAGGATATCAGCGACATCAGGGTATCCAGAGTAGAATAAACCATTAGTATAATTGTTAGAACCATTACATGAATCAACTGATTCATCAATTAAAATACCAGAAGCACCAGCAAGGAAAGTAGCAAATGCGGTAGCATCTTCTACAACACTTGTGAACCAACCATTTCCTGCGACACCAGCAACGGTGTTAGAATCATCACGTTTAAGAATTTTAATACATGAATGATCAGTAGTTGTTCTAGAACCAGAAGCAGTCATTGTTGGTTGAGTTCTGCTGTGTCCAAAAACTTGATTCCATTCGGACTCGGTTTGACCAGCGTAGTAGTAATCAAATTTAAGATTTGTTGCAGATTGAGTTAATGATTTGAAACCAGCAACAGTACAAGGTAATAAAACATCATTTACATAAGAAACACCTTCACCACTTGATGCACTAGTGGCGTTAACAGATCGAGAATGTAAAAAGTGTCCACAAAATTGTGCTTTATTAGGACGTAAGTCAGCAAGAGTAGAATTAAAAGTATCACGATTATCAACAAAAATGGTGACGTTACCATTTCCAGCAGCAACAAGTCTACCTGATCCAGGTACAGCTACAGTAGTAGTATCATTAATTACTATCATACCACACATAACATCTTGTAATGAGATGGTGCTGGTGGTGGCTGCAGAAGCATCAGCACAACGATCAGTCATAAGATTTGTGAATACAACACCACCAGGTGAAGAGACACCAGCAGCATTAGAACGTTTGGTATCAATCATCATTTGATAGACGTTTTTTTCACCAGCTTTTGCGGCAATTTTTTTCCATGCGTCAAGATCAAGACCCATCATAACTAATTTATAGATAGTTATATTATCACTATTTGAAGGAGCTCTGGATACAGCTTCTACAAAAAGAGGGAAATCGTAAAGACATGCGGCAAGAGCTTTATTTAATGCGATAGCATCAGAATTGTTAGCAGTACCAACAATTACAGATGCAAGTTTACGAAGATTTTCAGTACTAACAGCCATTATAGTATTTTAAAAGAAAAAAATTTAATAATATATAATATATTATTAATTTTTTTCCTAAATTTAATAGTTATCAGGTAAAAAATTAAAGATATAATCAACAGGATAATTATCTAGGTTATATTTTTTTTTTATTTTTGAAATATAGCTTTTTGAATAGATTGGATATCCATTTTTATTATAGTTTTTAATTGTACTCAAATATTTGTCCTTTTTAATAAAAAAAACAAAAGGTTTCTGTATGTAATATTCTTTATTTAAATAAACTAAATTATTTACTTCTAAATTTATTATATCATCATCTGTATTGTTTTCATTGTTTTCATTGTTTTCATTGTTTTCATTGTTTTCATTGTTTTCATTGTTTTCATTGTTTTCATTGTTTTCAGTGCTTATATCATAAGAAATATTTTTATTATTTTCTTGTTCAATGTTATATTCTATTAAATTATCATAAATATTTTCTTTCACATATATATTTGAATTTAATATTAATAAGTATTCAGAATTAAAAGTTTTCCAAAATGTTTCATTTAACATTAATTCATTAAAATCATTTACGCTTATAACATTATCATTAACATATACTAAATTTAATTTTTCTATATTATCATAATTAGATAATACACTTAAATTACTATTATTAATTACCACAGTAAGTTTCCATGTTTCATCAAAAATACTTAGTAAATGATCTAATAATTTTATATTATGACTATAATTATTTAATACAAAAAAGACTATTTCTTTATAGGAATGATTATTTAAATTATTAATTTTATTATTACTTTGTTTACTAGAATATAAGTTATATAATTCTATATTTAAATTATCAAATAATTTTGTACTATTTTCAATATTATTATAAAACAAACTATCTAAACATTTTTCATAGTCAAAATCATTAAAAAAACTACTAGTTATATTTTCAATACCTTCTTTTGTAGAATTATTTATACTATTTATAAGTTTAGAATGTTCTAATTGTAATAATAATTCAACTAATTTATTACATAATAATATTTGTGTGTTTAGTTCTTTTTCTTCTTTATTAATGTCTTCTTCTAAAATTGTTTTTTCAATTTTTTCAATATCTATTTTATTTTTATTATTTAAGAAAATATCCTCTTTATTTAAAAATGTATTGCATTTATCAATAAAAAAACTATTATTATAAGAAATTTTATTAATATAATTATTAACAAAAGAATAACTAATTAATTTATTATCAATTTGATATTCTTTACTAATATATCTTTGATATAATTCTAATAAGTCATCATCATCTATTAAATTGAATGCTAAATCAGCATCATCAATTAATTCTTTGTCTAATATATCATTTTTTAATTTTTTTATATTAGTATTATGTTTGTGTAACATTGTTTGATCCGTTACTGTTTTAGATAATTGATTAAAATATTTTATTCTAGATGTATTATTATTATTATATTCATTATCATAATCATATAGATAGAAAAATTGTTTTTTATCTTGTTCACTATTTATTTTATCGTTATAGTTTTGTAAATATTCAAAACGTTTAATAAATATTTTAGTTTTATCTGTTTCTTTTTCTTTACTATAAATAGTATATAATTCATTCATAGTAATATTATTTGAAATATAATTGTAAATAAATACATTATCAATATCTAGATATTTTTCTTCAAATAAATCATCATTTTCAATTAAATATTGTTTCCAATCAAAATTTTCATCTAAGTTTAATAATTTTATATAAAATTGGTCATTTTCTTTATTTTCAGAATAATGTTTAAATAATTCATACAATGAAATATCCTCATTATTAAAAAAGGTATTTTTATATGCACTACTATTGAAATTTTTATCACTAATATCAAAAAATTTTAAAAAATAAGTTTCATTTAATGGATATTTTGATTGATTATTTTTATAAAATTTATATAAATCTATAACATTTGTAGGTGTTTCAGGATATAGAGAAGAAAATATACTAGGATTAAAATATTCTGGGATAGTAAATAATAATCTATAATAGGCATCATCTAACATTTCTTTAATTTCTCCACGTTCATTATAATATTTGTAAATACCGATATTATTTTTATCACATTGAATTTGTGGATATCGTTTAATATATACATTTTGATCAAATAATTCAGGTATATTATAAACAATACGATAATAATTATCATCCAATCCTTTATTATTGTTATTTTGACTATAAAATGTGTATAATTCTATTTTATTCATTGTTTTTGTTTCTTGATAGCGTTGTTTATAGTGATTAATACTAAATTCATTTGGAATATTAAATCGTAATAGTAAATATTCATCATCTAAACTAAATTTTTTATCACTATTTTTGCTGTAGAATTCATAACTATCAAAATCATGTTCAAAAGATAAAGAATATCTTTTTTTAAACATAGTTGCATCAAAATGACTAGGAATATTATATTTCAATCTTCCATATTCATCATCCATAGGATGTTTTGTATTTTTTTCTGAACTAAAATAATCATAAATACTATTCACATCATCTTTATCGAATTGAACATTTGGATAACGATTACAATATGTAATATAATCAAAATGATGAGGTATATTAAAATACATACGACTATAGGTATCATTTAAAGGATATTTATTTTTACCTGTTTTAAAATAAAAATGGTATAATTTTTCAATTTCTATTGTTTTTTTATCTAGTTCAAGTCCAAATGTTTTTAAATAATCAACATACGTATCTTCATCAAATAATGATGGAATACTATAAATTGCTCTAAAATATAATTTAGCTAATTTAGATTGATTATGAGCATATTTTTTAAAATGATCAATCGCTTTTTCTTCATTATTTACGGTAGGATGATTAACAATTTTAGCGTATAATCTCCAATCAAATTTTTTGGGAAATGCTACTGGTTTTCTAGATGCTTCATCATAATTAACAATAGATTTTTTATCTTTCTGTTCTATATTTTTTTTCACAGTTTTTATCTTTTGCTTGATATTATGAGAAGAATTCTGTTGAGAAGTTTTTTCAACATTTTTTTCAACATTTTTTTCAAGATTTTTTACAGGAGTTTTTACAGGAGTTTTTGAAATATTGGGATTATAAGTATTATTACCAATAATACTCGAAACATTAAAAAAATTCTTATTACTCATTTAATAAATTAATAACATTTTTAAATGTTTTTTTAAACTAAAAAAAATAGAGAATAAAAATGATATTAATGTTATTTTTAGCTAAAACTAATTCTAAATTACTAAAGTTATTTAAATAACACAGACCTTTAAATTACAACAAAAATAAATAAAATTGAAAATAGATTAATGTTATTATTTAATTTAAATGATTGCGTGTATAACAGGATGTTTTTATAGAAAAACACAAAAATATGACCATTTAGATCTAAAAGAAATTAAACCTTTTATTCCACCTATCGTGTCTGGAAAAGTAATAAAAGTATATGATGGAGATACCATAACTATAGTATCGGATATACCTGGATTAAAAGATTCACCTTTTTATAAATTTTCGATTAGATTAAATGGTATAGATACTCCAGAGATAAGAGGAAAAACAGAAGATGAAAAATTAATAGCTATAAAAGCTAGAGATGATTTAAGTAATTTGATTCTAGGTGATATTGTTTATCTAAAAAACAAAAAAACAGAAAAATACGGAAGAATATTATGTGATATTTATAAAGATAAATTACATATTAATAACTACATGATTGAAAAGAGATATGCCCTTCCATATGATGGAAAAGCAAAAACAAATCCTAGATCATGGACCAACTATTTTAAAAAAGGTGAAATTTAACCTAGATATATCTAATAACGTATTACTACGTAATTAAATACTTATGTAGTATGTTGTAGTGTGTGTGAAAAAACTTTTTTTTTTCAAATTAGAAAGCCAAGAATCAAAAATGGACAAGAATTCTTTGTCCATTTTTAAAAAGTAGAATAAAGAATTGATAAAAAAAAGTGAAAAACGTGTTTAGACCATAATGCTCTGTTTTTTATTTTCTGTTTTTTACTTTGTGATTGTAACTTTTTTTATGTTTTTTAGAAAAAGCTTAAAAATTTAATATTTAACAAGTATAAATGAAACAAAATGAAACAAAAAATATGCAAATTCAATTATCAAATTATATATGCACTGACTGTGATTATATATGCTCTAAAAAAAGTTTATGGAAGCAACATATTTCAACCCAGAAACACATTTTGAAACAAAATGAAACAAAAAATATGCTTTCCAATAAGGAAAAGCATATTTTTTCGAGTAATAATGTTATGCAAAATGATAATGAGTGCATATTTTGTGATAGAGTTTTTAACAGCAGAACATCTTTATGGCGTCATAAAAAGCAATGTAAAAAATCAGAAACAATAGAGGAAAAATTAAAGGGAGAGAATGATGTGATATTAACATTATTGAATGAAAATAAGAAATTAATAGATGCGATGCGAGAAATGTCTACAAAAGTGGGAAATAATAATAATAACAATATAAACATTCAAGTTTTTTTGAATGAAAAATGCAAAGATGCACTAAATATAACAGATTTTATGAACTCGTTACAAATAACGTTGGAAGATTTAAATATAACAAAAGAAAAAGGTATAATAGAAGGTATAAGTAGCATGATGATAAGTGGTTTGAAGCAATTAGATATACATCAAAGACCATTCCATTGCACGGATTTAAAACGTGACGTATTATATATAAAAGATCAAACATGGGAAAAGGATATTGAAAATGTGAAAATAAAAGAATCAATCGCGGAGATGGCTAGAAAACAAATAAATGCTATAAAAGATTGGAAAATAGCTAATCCAAATTGGTTGGAAGATGAAAAATTACAAGAAGAATATGTAAAATTAATGAGCGAGACATATTATCCTATTAGTGAAGATGAAAAAGCAGAGAAAAAAATAATAAAAAACATAACAAAAGAAATACATTTACCAAAAGAAAATATAACAAATAAATAAATTATTTTTCAATACTTTTCTTTGAATCGTGAAATAATTGCTTGAAAGGTATTTTAATTGAATAGTCGTTATTATAGTTTTTAAAAAAAGAAGACAAAATGTTTTTGGAAAAATCATTTTTATAAGGAGAATTTAAATAATTATAACAATTTTTTAAAAAATCATTTTCTTCATAATTTTCATTTGTTATAGAATAGGTGAAATTAAATAAATAATCAATAAACCCAGCATCTAATGCGAAAAAACGATCAAAATAATAAATACTATTTTTATTGGTTATTTTTGGTATAAAACAGGAGGCTTGAATACAATCACATAGATCATCTAAATCTTTAAAATTTGTGAAAAACATAATTTTAAATTCATTATTAAATGGATCGAAACATAATACGTTGATAAATATTTCATCATAATAAAAGTCATCAATAGTAAAATTTTTCATTATATATGAATCTCTAAATAGATTAAACCACTCATAGAATAATAAATTGTCTTTTTCTAAGTTTTGAAACCAAGTATCTAAATTTAACTTATTTTTTTTACATTTGATTAATGTAGAAATAATAGACGCACCAGATGAACCAGCAATATAAAAATCTTTATTTGTTTTTTTTCTCTCTTCATTATGTATATTTATATACGCTGTGCTATATATAGCATCTGGTCCAGTACCTGATTTATAATAAAATGGTTTAATAGGTTTATTATGAAATCTTAAATATGATTCTATATTATCAAATGTTTTATTGTTTCTTCTATCTACAATATATTGTTTTACATTTGAAACATCATATGATTTTAATGATTCAAACATGAAGTTGTATAAAAAATTTATGGAAAAGTCGAATAGCATCAAGTATTATTATATTTAATATATATAAAAAAATGATAAATAATAATATATGGATCAGTTAAAAAAATACGATAATACTACGAGAAATCATATAATAGATATAGGAATATTTAATTATGAAAAATGTTTGGAATATAATTTAAAAAATACATGTAATTCAAAATTGTCTAATTGGATAAATGATGAAGAAGTAACAAACATGAGAGAATCTAATAAAAAATTAAAACAAAATATAGAAGAATTAAATGGAAAAATGTATATGATTCGCAATGAAGAACAAGAAAAAGGAGAGAAAAATGTGGAATATTTTAAGAATCAATTAACTTATGCGAACGAAGAAAAGAGAAAATTATTAAATTTATATAAAAATAATGTAGATACAGAAGTATCTAATAAAACCATTCATTTAAAAGAACAAATAGAAGATTTAAAAACGAAAAATGATTATTATTATAAATTATATGTAGATACAAGTAAAGGTAAAAATTATGAAGAAGAATTATATCCAAAAATGTTGGATTATAATGATAAGTATTTGAATTCTATGTGGATAATAACACATGTTGGATCTGTATTAAGTGAAAAGACAGATTTTCATTTTAAGCACAAAGATTTAAATTTAACAATCCTATTGGATACAAAAAATAATTTATCAACAAATCCTGTTGCGAATACGACAAATTTTGTACGCGATGTAACAAAAAAGGAAACAAATGCGATTGGTGGTATAATGTTAGCGAATGGAAACATTTGTAATAAAAAAAAATTTGAATTAAATAAAATAAACGATAAATTTCTAGTTTATGTTTCAGAGTTTAAGAGAGATAATATTAGTTATGTATTCACATTATTAGATATGATAATAGATTTTTCACAGGTAAAGGAATCAGGTTTAGATAAAACGATATTAAAGAAAATGTTGAAACAAAATTATAAAAGTGAGCATATACATTTAGATAATTTGGAAAAAAATAAGAAAAGTATTTTAAAAAATATTCAAAATATAGTAGAAGACTATGCAATATATTTTAAGGAGGATATTGAGATGGATATAAAAAATGAAGAAGTAACTAGTAGTTCGGCGCGGATAAAAGAAAAAACATCAGAAGAAATTATAAATTTTGACGAAATGGAAAAAGATAGACAGATAATAGGAAAACGATCAAAATATTATTTAATATTTGAAGAAAAAGGTGATAATAAGCTACAATATTTTATTAACAATTATCAACGAAATAGAAAACTTAAATCACTTGAAAAGAAAAATGCAGAAGAAAACGTGATTATAATAAATTAAAATAAGACCATAATATGCTTTTATTTTAATATTGAATAAATAATTAAAAATATATAATGTAAATTAAAATTATTACCACAAATGGTGTGATAATATAAATATACATATGATAATTGTTATGATAATGCTTAAATAGAATTGTGAGCATATTACGTCATAAAATAAATAATAAAATAATATAATGAGACGATAAATCAATTAAATATAATTGAGACCATAATAGGTAACAAAATAGAATAATAATGAACGAACTAAGCTGATAATGTAAAAAATAAAAAAATAGAAATTCCTAAATATTTAACAAATTAAAAAATATAAATGAATAAATGAAATAAAATGGAAATAAATGAAATAAATGAAATAAAATGGAAAAATTAAAATCTAAACATATAAAAATGAATGAATAATATATGACGGCGACT
>Ga0209533_1004328_pt1 | contig 12333 bp, 13 predicted proteins | sample COG_04_FD_184748 | JGI IMG/M metagenome (GOLD analysis project Ga0209533, IMG submission 184748) | Pelagic Microbial community sample from North Sea - COGITO 998_met_04 (SPAdes) (version 2) | ecosystem: Environmental > Aquatic > Marine > Neritic zone/Coastal water | place: Helgoland, sampling... | reverse complement strand
CAATTGATACCTATGGATCATCATCCATATGACTAAAAAATCCTATCCCTTTATATGTGGAATTACACAGAATCACATGGAATCACATGGATTTTATAGTTTTTGATTGGTTTTGTATGGTTAAAAAAAAATTTGATTTTATATTTTTTTTAAATAGTTTGTAAATAATTAACTCGTTTCACTTGTTTGTAGGTGGAAATACCGTGAAAATAGAACAACCAAACAGAGCAAAACAAAAACTTAGAAAACAAAACAGACACAAAAACATGGAGCAGCAGCAGCGTGGTAATGGAAATCCAAAGCGTCGTTCTGGTCGATCCAAGCGTAGACAGCGCCAGGGTGGGCGTCTTACTTATCGTATGGCAGAGCGCACACGTGTCCAGCGAGGTGAGCTTCTTGCTGGTGAGAAGTACGACAAGTTCATTCGTCAGAATGCTGATGCTCCATCTAAGCTCAAGAGGCTGTTGGATCGCATGCGTCGTGTTCCTCTTGCCAAGATCCATCGCAATGGGGCAACTGGGCGAGTGCGTTTTCCAGAGCTCGACATGGGAATCACCTGGCTTATGGAGATGATGGCTAAGTACAGTCCTGAGGATGCGGCTGGTGACGAGCTCTCTGAGGACTTTCTCCGTAAGGCTTTTAAGGAGCATGATATCTCTCATAGCTACACTGGGACAACCACTATGTCATTTGTTCACCGAAAGTTCCTCCAGGCAGCCAACACATTTGCCACAGCAATCGACTCGGCACTTGATTCCGGTGTCCAGGGCAAGGCATTGGAGACAGCCATCATCAAGATTCTTAAGGATCGCCTTTCCGTGGGCAACTATCTCCAGAAGAAGCCAGTTGGTGATTCTGGAACACTTACTGCTAAGAAGAGCAAGACAATTCAGAAGCAGGTGGAGGATTGGGGTCTTGGTGAGATTGTTTGTGTTCCGACGGATGCTCATATGTTGGCAGCAGCTGGTCGTGGAGTGGTTGTTGGGCATCCGGTTGTAACAACGAGTACTTCCATTGGTGGTGGGACAAAGGAAGTTACTGTGGGAACTACAGCAACTGCTGCTAGAAGCGCTGGAACAACTGATTTGCTCCAGAAAGTTCAGGCAGCAACTGCTGTTCATGGTTCCAAGCAGTCTGGGAAGAACCCATGGCACGGGGCATTTGGTAATGATCCCAAGTGGACTGAGATGGTCAAGACTGGGAAGATTCGCGCAGAGAAGTTCATCGCATTTCTCTCAAAGTTCCCTGGGATGAAGGTCACTTTGGTAAATGGTACATATAAGAATCAGTGTTTCCTTGGAACCATCACAGGTCCATGTGCCAAGTACTTTGCGGAGGATGGCATGTGCTTGTCCGACTTCTGGAATGACAACTCAACGAACCACTTGGATATTGGACGCATTAACAATGAGATTGTTGCATTTGTCAGAGATTTTGATCCATCTGGGCCCAAGAAGACATATGCCAACTATGTGTTTGTCACTAGGGAGACTCATCTCGCACGAACGCGCCACTGGTCAGCTACTGGAATCCCAGCACATGGGTGTCACATCAAGGCAGAGTACAAGAAGGCAATGGGTGACGCAATTGGTTTTGTACGCACAAAGAAGGGCATCAAGATGTCTTTGTCTGACACAGGAACGGTTCCTGTATTGGGTTTTGGATACACATTGGAGGATGGTGCATGGCACACAACTACACCACCTCGCGTAACACTCACGTTCCAGGGATGCTCTAAGACGGTGGATGTGGTACCATGAGGTTTGTAATGTCCATGAGATTTGTAAATTAGTGTAGATTAGATAGTGTAAAGTAGATTAGTATATTAGATTGTAAATTAGATTTGTAAATTATTGTAAATTATTGTAAATTATTGCAGTGGATAATGAAAATCATTTTTTTTTGATATACTTATGTAAAATAACTACTTACTGACCGAATAGTATTTTTATCTAATTTATTTAAAAGCAACAACAATTTTAAATGTTGATTTTCTTTTTTTAGTTTTTTGAGCTCTGCCAACAGAAGAAAAATGCGATTCTGGATACGGTCGTCTTCATCACACTTTGCACATTGAAAATATTCCCATGATGAACCATCAAAATCATCCAATATATCACTGTAATAATAATACATACCATCATTATTTACCACATATTCATTATTATTGGATTTAATTGAAAATTCATTGAAAGGAATATCAATGTTTATTCCGCCATATACTGAATTATATGATTCTTTGTTTTTTTCCACAAATAATTTCCATAATTCTGATTCAAAATTATTGCCGTATTTACAACAATCAGAACAAACACTTTTACCGCAATGGCATTTTGGATCATCGTCTCCAACAGATTCATTACATTTATAACAATAGTCACGTCGTGTCATTTTGTTTAATTAATTAATTATTGAAATTTTTAAATCAAAATCAATGTGATTTGAAAAATGAAATGACCGAAATGACCGAAATGACCGAAATGACCAAAATGACCAAAATGACCAATGTTATCATTGATCGTATTTCCTATGATTTATAAAATCATGTAATGTTCTTATAATATAGTTATTGGTAGCGATATTTTAATCCAGACATTCCATTTGTCGAAAACATATAATTTGTATTAATTTGGTCCAACACAATTTCATTAGAGAAGGGTGAATCAAATTTCAAGTCCATTGTATGAAAAGAAATTGAATCTGTGTCAATAACAAAATCCGAAAATTTCCCAAATTTTAAAACTAATGGTATTTCATTTCCATATTGAGTCAATTTAAATTCGCGTTGCCCATTTAATATTAATGTTATATTAGTCAATTTATAATTACATAAAAACATATGAATACGTCCACGCCCCAATTTAATTATATTATTTTTAGATTTAACAATATGGGAAGATGTGAAGGGGTTCGAATCAAATATTGGATAATGCATCAGTGATTGACTTGGTCGATGAACAGAATACATATCAATCAATAATTGAACTGGTTTAGTTGATTTGATTTGAAAATATCCTTTATGATATTTATTAGATATATAGCCATTTTTGAATATGTAAAGTGGAATCTCAGACATATTGTATCGTTTTTGAAAATCCTTATAAAAGTCCATTGTGATGGAATGAACAACTATTCCACCAACAATGAATTGTATATTTTCAATGGCATTTAGATCTGTATTTTTAAAACGTGGATTTTTATATAAGAATTTTCGATCTTTCGATGAATATGGCAATCTAATTTTTATTGTATTTTTGGTAGTATTATTTGATGTTTCATTAAAAACTAAAGTTTTTTCAAATGTATTATTAACGACCATGTCTAAATAATTTGTACTGAATGGAACCACTTCTTTTCCATTGTCATCATATAAATACAGATCAATGGAAGTTGGTTCAAATATGTTTGTATAATCTCGTAAATTGTACAAATCACTTTTCAAATAGACTTTGATTAATTGAATGATTTCTTTTGGAATAACACCAATAAAGTTTTTGGGAAAATAAATTTTTTGAGGCATATAATTATTGTTTATGGGATGGGAATCTTTATTCCTTATTGGTCTTTAAGTAAACCATTTAATTTGTGATTTGTTATTTATTTTTAAAAGTCTTATGTATAACTTCTGAATCTTATTATATGTAATGTTCGATTAGCTCAGTTGGTAGAGCGCCCGCCCTTCACGCGGGAGGTCGTGAGTTCGAGCCCCACGTCTGAACATACAAATATCCATGTAGACCAATGGTTACGTCGGCGGACTTTCTCCCCGCAAATCTGGGTTCGATTCCTAGCATGGATGAAATCTTTTTTTTCATAATGAAAAAAATTTGAAAATTACGATGATTGATTCATAAAAATAACAATTAAAAAATGGATGTTGATGAAAAACAACCCATCAGCGAAACAACTACAACTACCATCGAGAAAACAGCCAATGAGGAAACGGCTAATAAAAAACCCATTGAGGAAACAACAACCATTGAAGAAACCATAAAAAAACTAAATAAAAAAAGAAAACAATGTGAAATTGATCGTCAACAAATTGACGAAAAGCATAAATCAATACAGATAAAAATACAAAAACTAGAACGAAAAATGAAAAGACAAAATATTCATAAATATGATGAATCAGACACAGTGTACATTGGTTGTTTTTATAAATCAAAAAAGAAAAATTTAATTGATTTTAAAATTGCTGATGGCTCTGGTACTATGGCGTTTTACCAAATATTTGAATTACGACAGATATTGAATGATTGTGGCAAATTTGAGAAATATAAATATAGTATTATTGAATCATACAGAGATCATGAATGTATACTAATTGGTGGATGTCATTTTTATATGAATGAAAAAAAAGAAATTATTGATAAAAAAGAAGGCAGAGAAGATTTGGTTGTTGGTTTAAATATGGATGATTTTGAAAATAAATTTAATGAATTTGTTAAATCACCAAAATTAAATGGTTTAAATCATGTGATGACGTTTGAATCATTTTTGCGAGATAAATATTCAATTGATATTATGTAAAAAAATATATTGTAATATATTGTAATCCAATAATTAACTTACAAAATCAAAACATTTTTTAATTAAATCTGATGAAAGTGATTTTAATAATGAAGGAAACACTTTCTTCATATTTGCAATATCATTTTTACGAAAATGATCGTCCATAAAACATGGTTTTCTTTTGTAAAAACATATTTTTGTTGTTCGAACAACCACTTCTGCATCGCCAAATTTGACACTTAATTTCCATTTACATTTATAATAATCTAATGGATCATCATCACACGATCGATCAAACTCAACTACATCAGGATTTCTTGAATTCCTCATAGATCCACGTTCCGTTTTCCACTCAGTTTGAATAAATTTTTTATCTGAATTCATTTTCCATTCTCCTCTGAAATCTCGTTTAAAATTACAATGGATTGGTACATTTTTAACAGTTTCTTTATTTCCAGTTACATAGTATTCAATTGGACACCCTACAGAATTAAGGTCTGATAATATTTCATTGTGTTCTGATACGATCATAGTATTTTTTGTGTCCCAAGTCGAAACATCGAAACGTTCTTTTAATTGAAAAAATGATTTGTTCAGGTCGTTTTTATTAAAATGAAATGTCAAATTGTTTGTAAGACATATCTCAACTAATTTCATAATTTCAGATTGATTTAACTTTGCCCATTGATTCAAAACATTTGATTTGGATGGATTAGCATGATATGATAAATCCAATTTATTTGTATCACTTAGGTAATTTACAATAAAATAGGAAATTTGATTATTCATTTGGTCATCCATTTGATTATCCATTTGGTCGTAAAATTATTTATTATAGATTAGTATGGATCATTTTAAAAATCAAATTTCTTATGTATAACTTCTGAATCTTATTTATGTAATGTTTGATTAGCTCAGTATGCGAAGCATAGTCTTCACTATGTGAACAGTTGGTAGAGCGCCTGTTATGCTCACAGGAGGCCGTGGGTTCAAGCCCCACGTCGAACATCTATCCATATAGACTAATGGTAAGTCAGTGGCCTTTCAATCCACTAATCGGGGTTCGATTCCCCGTATGGATGAAAATTTTTATATTATTTTGGCAAAAAATAAATACAAAATAGGCACAAAATAATTTAATCTGTCGTTATCTTAATTTTTTTTTGACAAGGAGCGTCACCATTATCCACCCCATCTTCCTCATTTTTATTAGAATCATCTGAATTATTTTCGTTTTCTTCCTCGTCTTCTTCCTCGTCTTCTTCCTCGTCTTCTTCCTCGTCTTTTTCCTCGTCTTCTTCCTCGTCTTTTTCGTCTTCTTCCTCGTCTTCCTCGTATATTTCACCATAATCATGAATATATTCTACTATATTTGGACCAACGCCCCATCGTCGTGTAAATTCAATTTCTTTTTCCGATGCATGACAACATGTTATGTATGAGGTGATATCGTCATCCCAAAAAATATCAGATAAATCGTTTAGACGGTGATTGTTCCCAAATATATCATATCCAAACATTTCAGCAATGGAATATTTGTAATAGTTGTTTAATTCTTTAACATCTTTGATCTGTGCTACAAATAAGGATTGCAAAGTAAAATATTTGGTTTCAAAATGAAAACGAAAAACATCTTCTTTGTTGTTTTCTTCTTTGTTGTTTACCGTATTGTCGTTTGAATTACTCATTGTTAATTTGTTTCTTTTATTATAATTATCAACTAAAAAAATCAAATTTTTTGATTTTGACAAAAAAATTAATTCTTAATTTTTAATTCTTATGTATAACTTCATAATCTTATTTATGTAATGACAGTTGGATTAGCTTAGTTGGTAGAGCGTCGGCGTTGTAATTGCCGGAAGCGTGTGGTTCGAGCCCCACGTCTAACATGAAAATCAGATTACACTTAATTGGTAAAGTGACCCGCCACATAATCGGGACAATGTGTGGTTCGATTCCCACGTCTGATATTTTTAGTTTTGTTTTTTTTATTTTACATTTTTACAACAAATTAATTTATGCAATTTGTTTTTCAAATTTACGTTTTTTAAATTTTAATTTTGTTGTGTTGTTTTGTTGTGTTTTTATTTTGATATTTGCTTTTAACAAAGAAATATCAGTGTGATAAAAAATCCAAATCAAATTTAAATGGATATGTTAATTTATTTATTAGTGGTAAATTAATTTATAAATTTTAAAAAAAAGTTTTTGTTAATTTAATAGGATGTAAACACAACCAATCCCACTAACCAATCAATAAATAATGGTGCTGTAAAACAACAATTCACAATTACCACAGTGGATACACGATAAAATGTATCTTCATGATCAGTCAGACATATTGCTGGGTAATTCATCGTATGATTAAAGTAAGATTGTTCTATCAATGGAATTTGGTAAAATGTCCAAATTCGAAATAAAAGATTGACAGATCCAACTATAAACAACACAATTGGTCCACAAAATCGCATTGTTACTCCTCCAACAACAGCAGTCAAAACATCCATCCAAAAAATTGCCATGATGGTATAGCGCATATATTGGCATTCATTTGTTTTAAGAATGGAATCTGATTTTAATGATAAAGTGGTCAAACCAAGATATGTTGATTCCTCCGCAATTATCAATATGATATAAATGATATAGAGAAGCCATAAAATTTTAGATTTTTTGTCCATACGACGATATAAATTACAACAATACGACATGATTGATGATAATTTGTTTAATTGTTTAAAATCGATTCATGGTTTATTAAAATAAATCAAATTTATTATAAAAATTTGATTATTATTTCGAGTCAACTAATTTATAAACACGTTGAATACACACTAAATACATACAAAATACACAATGTCAGAAACAAAACCAACAAATGAAATCATCATAGAACAAATTGATGTGGATGATGTCTTTTATTATAAAAAGGAAAAATATAATTCTAATAACCATTGGGATGGACCAAATGGCAAGCCAGATGATTATGAATCTGTGCTTGAAAAAACCCAAACAAAATATTGGATTGATCAATTTCATAAATTCTATGTCACAATTAATATCGAAAAACGTGATTTGAAATGGATGAAGGAAGCATCGCATATCAGCCAGATGACACAAAAAGTTTCCAGAATCCATAAAGATGAAATTGAAGAAGCCATTGAAAATTATGGCAGTGGACTTGAATTCTTATTTTCCCAAGGACAAAAATGGTTTGTGCGTTCAGACACAGTGAGTTTGAAAAATGGCATCCATAAAGAAGGACCTTATACATCCATGAAACAAATAATTGAGTCACTGGTAACTTGTAAAATGGGTCATTCGCCAGTAGAAATACATACCAAAGAATTGAAACTGTATTTAATGCCTTGGCGTGAAGATTTGGAGTTTCATTCGGAATTTCGTGTATTTGTTTGTGAAAATAAGTTAACTGCAATTTCCCAACAACATTTGTATACAACTAATGAAATTTTGAAACCACTTGGTGAAGAAGAACGAAAAACAAAAATTCATGAGTGGATTGAGACGATTCAGTGTGTTTTTGATAAAACTATTAAAAATCGAATTACCACATTGGATTCATATGTAATGGATATTGATATTACAAAGGATGGAAAGCCATATTTCATTGAAATAAACTGTTTTGGAAAAGAATATGCTTCTGGTGCTTCATTATTTCATTGGATATTAGATGAATTTAAATTATATGGTAGGGTAGAGAACACAGTATTTTTTAGATATGCCATTTGATCATTTATGATCGAGATGATTGTTGTTGGTAATTTAAAAAAAAAATTTGATTTTTTTAATATAATTTAAATATACAAATTAGATTAACGGATTAACGTAACGATAAACACATAAAATGCCTTGTGGTTATTTGAAAAATCTTACAAATGCAAACTTATCCCAAAAATGCAAAAGAGGATCAAATAGTCATGCATCAAAACATCATCATTCATACAAAAGTCGTAGGTACAATGGATCTATGCGATCTTCATTGAAAACTGTTGTTGGAGAAGTAGTCAGTGAAATCACTGGAAAAACAAAACATAAACCATGTCAGTCAAACAGCCGATATTATATAAATAAACCAGTCAAAAAAGAAAGATTCCGTAAATAAACGTTCATCAAACTGAACTACATAAAAAATTTGATTTTTTTTAATGTAAATTAAATATACATTAGGCAAAATATCAGGTTAACATAAAATGTTTAGAAATGTCCTTCGACGTTGTGGTTTTTTTTGCTAAAAATCGATATTGTCGTCGAATTTTGACTAATCATTCCATAATAAAAAATACCGCTGCCACTGCTGTTTGTTTTGGAACAATCCCTTTGATTCCTTTTAACGAATGGTTTTTTCCAAAACAAACAATAAATCCACCAATAAAACCTAATCCAATTCAAATAGATAATGAACAAGATGATGGATCAGAACCAGACAATGAACTTGATGTCATTAAAAAAAATTCATCACCGAACATTGCATTAAAACATGTCATTGGAACAATCTTGGTTTGATGAAAATCCATTTAATTATCTTTCTCATCATAAAATTAAATGTGATATAGAACATGCTGTAAATAAAGCATACCAACATGGATTTAATAAAAATAATTTTATAGTTTTTTCGATTAATAATTCATGTGATCGATTATTGAGTGATATTGGGAAAAATTTGAAATATGATAATCGAGTTATTTATCATATTTCTGAAGTAGGATTTGAGTTTAAAACATTTTTTCCTGAGCGGTATCCCATTTCACAAACAATTCGGCATTCCATTACACATAGAATCACATATTATTTTAATTTGGAAATTTTAAATCAAATTTGGATATTTTTTAGTTGTAAACATAATATTTGTTTTGAATTATTAAAAATAGTAAAAAGTTACATTAAAAATAAAAAACTACTGCAAATTACCCAATCAGAGATGTCAGATAAATTTATTAGTATCCATCCAGATAATAATTTTTATAATATTTTCCCAAGAAAATCAGGAAAAAATACATGGAGATGTGTAATTTCAAAAATGAATTCTGAAAAACGATTTATGATGAATTATTTTTATAAACACAAAGAAGCTTTATTTCATTTTGAAAAACGACAAAATAAGGTGAATTTAATTCATAAACCATCATTCGATTATTTACGAAAAACGAGCCTTGTGAAACAAAAAGAGCGATCCATTGTAATATTGCTTGCTAAATTTAAAAATGATCTTTATAAAAAGTCGTTGGATCTGTCAATAAAAACAATAAAACGAAAAGATTTACAAAGATTAGAGAGTTCATTATTGTGGTATTATCGCCGTGATGATAAAAATGAGGTTCGTTTCCAAACCAGTGAAATTGCAAATTTTTATAAATATATTAAATTTTTGGAAGAGAACAAGAAACGCGAAAATAAATTTGCAGATGAACTTTGGGGAACAACAATCAGCCAATTACATAAAAAAAGAATGTTGATAAGTCTAAAACATTTAACATGTTTATGGAAAAAAAATCCGCGAGGACAGTTTCCTGGTATGCAGCGAAGTGATATTTTAAAATATATTGAATTTGAAAAAAAAGATTGGAAGAAACATGATAAAAAAGTCTGGAAGGAACAAAAGAAATTTCAAAAATCCAAAAAATCCAAAAAACCACAAGTTAAAATAGATTTGAATAAATGGTGATATAAATTTGATTGTTTTTTTTTTTAATTTAGTTGTTTTTTAATTAAATTCAAATGAATTCATTAAAGAAAGAACTAAAAAAGGAAAAAGGGAAAAAAAAGGAAGACAGGAAAAAACAAAAAAAATATAAAAAGAAATGTGGTATTTGTTTTAGAAAATTCACAAAAGACAAGACGGACAGTATTTATAGGCCATATCAATGTCGATTTTGTGAAAAATATTTTTGTATTAATTGTATGTATTTAGTATGTTTTATATGCCATCAAACATATTCTTGTTTTCATTGTGGAAGAGACGATAAAGAACGGAATCAATATCGAACACGACATCGATGTTCGATTCATTTAAATTTAGGAATTACAGAAGTGAATTGTATGGTGGGAGAGGAATGTGGATGTCGGAATAAATTAGATTGATTTTGAATTTGTATTTGAATTTGTATTTGAATTTGTATTATGTATTTGAATTTGTATTTGAATTTGTATTTGAATTTGTATTTGAATTTGTATTTGAATTTGTTATTTTATTTGATTTAGAATATACCAGAATAAAGAAAATTGTTTAATTGTTTTTTTTTCTTTCTTAGTTTATAGTAGTAGAAATCAGTTAGATGTCTGGTGGTGTTAAAATTTCATTAAATGCTATAGGTCCACAAGATCAATATATAAAAACTTCCAATACAAACAACTCTTTTTTTCGTGATACTTATAAAAAACATAGTAATTTTGCAAATAGTTTAGTTGTGATTGAGCCATCTCTCATATTAAATAATAGTTCTAGTTCATATAAATTCGGAGAGACATTGAGTTTTAACATAGAAAAAATTTCGGATTTATTGGTATTATTAAATATAGAATTTCAATTGGAAAGTGAATTAAATGGTGGAAATCCATTATGGGAAGATGGAACGCGAATTGTGCCAGAAACATTGTTTGGTTTAATAGAATATATAGAATTGGTTGTGGGAGATATAACGATTCAGAGAATGACGGGTGATTGGTTGTATGTTTGGAGTCATTTTAATAACAAGCATGAAATGGGTAATTTATTGGATACGATGTATGCTTCTAAATTTAGTCGAAGTAATAAACGGAGTCAAACGGATAAAGATTATTATACATTGTTTATGCCACTTCCATTTTATTTTTATGACAGTAGAAGTTCAGCTTTGCCACTTTGGGCAATCCAACATCAAAGTGTCAAGATTAATTTAAAATTAAGAGATTTTCGTACAATATCGGCATCCACAGAAGTTGAATCCAATTATGTAATACGGAATATACGATTATTGGGTGAGTTTGCGGAATTGGATCAAGATGAGAAACATAAATTTCAGAACATGTCTTTAGAGTACTGTATAGATCAAGTGGAATTTTGTGGTGAAAATTTAATTAATGCTAAAAACATGAATAAATCAATGATTAAAAAAATAAAAATTCCTCAGTATAATTTAGTAAATGAGTTGGTATGGGTGTTTCGATCTACCCCTGCCACATTTGTTCCAAATACTTTTTTTAATTATTGGTTAGATCATGATGGGTCAAATCGCAAAGATCATAGTAATAATACATCAATTTTGTTGAATGGACGTCCGATAAATCCTAAATTCCCAGGTGATTATTATAGGACGGTAAATCGGTATGAGCATCACAATAGTGATATAGTTCGAAAATGGGATTTCAGTGATGATTCTGATAAAAAAGGAAATTGTATATATTGTCATTCATTTAGTTTAAATCCATCAAATGTGAATTCAAATGGTTTTTTGAGTTTAGAGAAATTCAATGATGTAGAATTGGATTTAAAAATTTTGGCAACGAGTCATGAACGAACTATATTGGTTTTTGTGAAACATTCAAATTTGATACGTATTAAAAATGGATATTTAGATATGTTGAGTAAATAAATGATTATTAGGATGGCAATTCCAATGAATTTTTGAATTTTTGTGAAAGTTAAAAATAGTATTAATTATTTTTGCTATTTTTGTCTATAAAGTAAAAAAAAAATCTCGCTATATAGTATAATCTAAAAATGGGTGGTGGTTTAATGCAATTAGTAGCCTATGGTGCTCAAGATATCTACTTGACTGGAAATCCGCAAATAACATTTTTCAAGGTGGTCTATAGAAGACACACAAA
>Ga0209533_1004320_pt1 | contig 12344 bp, 12 predicted proteins | sample COG_04_FD_184748 | JGI IMG/M metagenome (GOLD analysis project Ga0209533, IMG submission 184748) | Pelagic Microbial community sample from North Sea - COGITO 998_met_04 (SPAdes) (version 2) | ecosystem: Environmental > Aquatic > Marine > Neritic zone/Coastal water | place: Helgoland, sampling... | reverse complement strand
GGTTTATAGAGACTCGTGGCGCACAGTGTAGGCAATAGCTACTCGAGCACAGCGAAAGGTCGAAATAAATCGCTCCAGCGCCAAAAGAGCCGTTTTACTGCACCTTTGCTCTTATATTGATTACTTATCATCATAATGAAACCTACACTGCATAATAATAAGATTATCATTCTCTACTTTATAGACGAGGCGGTGCTCTCTACTAATGCGCCTAGACCACCAACCACTTAGATTACTACGCAAAGGTTCAGGTTTGCCTAGACCTGTGAATGGTTGACGCTGTGTCTCTTTAATAAGAGAGTTGATTCTTGTTAATATTTTAGGGTCTTGTTTCTGCCAGTAAATATAATCATCCCAAGCGTCTTTGAGCCACATTACTCGCATAGCTCTTGCTCTATAAATTCACCTGCTGCGTATTCAGCTAAACCTTTTCTTATTCTATCAGCGTTAGCAGGAGTTGAAAGCAGGTGTAATGTCTCTTGCATAGAGAGGTACTCGTCTTCTGCCATCATAACTACAGCCCCTTGGCCATTACGAGTAATTGTAATAGGGTCTTTGTCCTCTATGGTATGACGCATAGCTTCCGCTAAACCATTGCGAGCTTCTGTATAATTCATTAATTTCATAAACCCACTTTATAATTGTGTCAGAATTCTGTCAATAATTAATTCGAGATACTCAAACACAAGCTTTAGCCCACTTCATGCAACAAGCGGAGTGTATATAAATATGCTTGAAAAAATAAAGTTTGATCAAGAGAATGAAACTTTTAGATTGATTAAGATGCTAGGCATTTAAGGTGAAGCTGTAGACTGCACACCTTCTTCTCATGCCGTAGGCATGCATTTCGCAGAGCGTGGAGTACCATAACGACAGGATAAACCTACTGCGAACCTTAAAGAACAAAGCCATGGATGATAAGAATAGCTGTCTTTATTAATCACTTAACTACTCCATAAAACGAGCTAAGTGATTAGCTGATAATTTCAACTATCACGGTTTTGGATGTTGGAGCGGTTTATAGAGACTCGTGGCGCACAGTGTAGGCAATAGCTACTCGAGCACAGCGAAAGGTCGAAATAAATCGCTCCAGCGCCAAAAGAGCCGTTTTAGTTAATTAGCTGCTCCCACCAAGAGGACAATCTCTCCCTTAATCGAGCGTTCCGAGAAATACTCATATATCTCTTGGCTTGTGCCTTTATGATAAGTCTCAAATTTTTTCGTCAGTTCGCGGGCGACGCAGATGGGATGCTCTGGTGCTAGTTTACTGAGTATTTCCAGTGTGCCGAGGAGTCTGTGTGGAGATTCAAAGAAAATATGAGTGTGAGTGTCTGCTATCGCCTGCTCTAATTGAGTTGTGCGCTTGCCTTTTTTGATATTGAGGAAACCTGCAAATTCAAAATGATGACAGGCCATACCTGAGCCTACAAGCGCGGTTATGACCGCAGATGGGCCTGGAATGACCGTGTAGCTAATCCCCTGCTCTTGACAGGCGTTGATAAGCCTATAACCAGGATCTGAGATACTAGGCATACCTGCATCAGTGATGATGGCCATGGTCGTGCCTTCTTGGAGTTGTGCTACGAGCTGTTCAGTAATTTTTTGCTCGTTATGCTCATGATAACTGCGTAGTGGTGTGTCTATCTCGTAATGCTTAAGCAATCTACCGCTCTGCCTAGTGTCCTCGCAGAGGATAAGGTCGACAGATTGAAGTATTTCTACACTACGTAGGCTCATATCGCCTAAATTACCAATGGGTGTTGGTACTACGTAGAGTGCATATTCAACCATGGTTTTATAATGAGCTTAGCTATTAAAAATTGAGCATTAACTCCGTAGCTACTTTATTAGAAATACTCTCTAATGCTTGTTTGACGGCTTCTTGGTGAGCTAATGTCCAAGAACTGCGCTCAAGAGTAGTTAGATTATTTGTATTATTAGGATCTTGAGCGACAAATAAGGCTTCTTCATTAATAGTTCCAGATAACAGGATTTGGTTTCCTTTAACCACTTTCCATGTTGATTTTAATTTTAACTTGTAAGCGCTACCTCTAAGTAGATTGTCATTTGACCTTTGAATAGTATTGGTGCTTTGATCACTAATTTTGATAATCAATGTGGCATCAGCTGTATCTTTGCTTGCTAATTGGTAAGGTGCTTTATGCATGAGCGCCGTATGCAGGTGATTTTTAAAATAAATAGGAGCTTGGGTGATTGTCGGGTTAATAGCGACAACTGGAGTCGCAATATAAATAGATTGAACTTCTTCTAGTTCGCTCGGCTTCTGCTGCCCTACTTGGTAAAACGAACAGGCATTAATCATGAATACAGCAACTATAGCAAAAATTCTGCTAGAGCAATGAGTAAACTTAGATGATGCTATCATAATCAAATTCATTAAAAGCTAACACCATAGCCCTCACCTGTAGGTAAAAAGGCCTCAATCCAGCTTGCGTCCTTATCAGAAACTTTCTTAGGCTTAGTCTTAACTAGCTCAGTAGGAAGTGGCTCATTAGGAGTTTTAAGAAAATGCTGTGCACGTTTATATTCATCTGAGCCTTTGCTTGCTTCCTTTGTAATGATTGTGTAATAAACATTCGCTGCTGGAATATCGTTTTTGGCTCTATAAAAGTCAGCAACGAGTTCATAACGCTCAATAATGAGAGTTTTAACTTGCTTAACATCTTTTTTCGCTTGCTTAACCAAGGCATGTTTAGGGTAGAGGCTTAGAAAGGCATTGTATGAGTTGAGAGCTGCTCTGAGTGTAGCTGGGTTGTGACTGCCTTTGAGCGACTGCTTAAGCAAAGACTGACTGATATGATACTGAGCCTTAGGAGCCTCCTTACTATTGGGGTATTCAGTAAGGATTCGCTTGTCATAAAACATTGAGTTCACATAATCACCTTTTTGATCATCATAATAGCGTGCTAAATTATAAATAGTTTCAGCTGCATAATTAGATTTAGGGGCGTGTTTGATAGATTTTTCAATCATATCAAGTGTGATGTCCATAGGAAAATTAACCTTAAATAAACCAAAAATAGAGTTTTCAAAATCTCCTGACACTACAGATTTGATAATTTCTCTTTGTTTATAAATAGCCTTGGCACTGTACTTGGACTGAGGAAAGCGATTAATCAGCATTTCTAAGGTATCAAAACCATCTTTATAGTCTTCTTCGCTTTTGATTTGGAGCTCTGCTAAATTCCAGAGAGCTTCGGCACTATAAATAGTCGTAGGGTATTTACGCTGAATCTCTTTGTACGCTTTGATAGCCTTGCTGCTTTTGCCTTTAGCTTGAGCTTCTTTGCCTTCGTTATAAAGTTCTTCTGCTTTACTGGTGACTTGAGCTTCATTAAGGTCTTTTTTTTCTAATAAAACATCATGCTTAGTTAAATGACAACTAGTTAGCAGTGTTAAGCTCGAGATTAAAGCTAAAGAAAGTGTAAAATTGGCTAATTTCATATGTGGAACTATGGTTTAAGTCTTTTGGTTAGTCAAATATTATTGGGCTAATTCTTGAGCTCGCTTAGCCGCAGCTGTAATCGCAGCTTGAAATACCTCATCAATTTTTGATTGGTTGAATGAATCCAGTGCGGCTGCTGTTGTGCCATTAGGTGAAGTGACTTTAATTCTGAGCTCTTCTGGAGTATCAGAAGATTTTAGAGCCATAAGAGAAGCTCCATAAAAAGTATGCAAACTTAACTCTTTTGATAATTCCGGAGATAACCCTACAGACTCACCTGCAGCCATCATCGCTTCGAGCATTCGGAACACATAAGCGGGGCCACTACCTGAGATAGCCGTGAGTGGATCTAGCAATGACTCTTCTACTTCTACTGCGTAACCGACACTTTTTAAAAGACTGTCAACTATAAGTTTATCCTTACTTGTTGCTGTAGATCCTAGGCTATAGCCCGCAGCTCCAGCACTGACTAAAGATGGCGTGTTAGGCATCACACGCACAGCTCTAATTTCATTTGTAAACGGACGCTCTAAAGCTCCAAGTGTAATTCCTGCCGCCACAGAGATGAGTAGATAGTCACTCGCTTTTTTACCATCTAGCTTAGCGATGATAGACTCTAACTCAATGAGCACTGATTCAATTTGCTGCGGTTTTACAGCCAACAGTAACACATCACTTTGAGCTACAATATCGACTAGACTCTGTGCTACTATAGCTTTAATCGCCAGTTCTGAATCGAGCTCGTCTGCAAACTGTTGAGCTCTCACTCCAGATTTGCTTAACAATGATAATGCATCAATTTCAACTCCTGTTGCTTCTGTTTGATTTTTAATAAGACAGCCTTTGATGAGAGCTTGTGCCATATTACCGCAACCAATAATGCCTAAATTGATAGATTGAATCTCCATATATTTATTATGATTAAGGTTTATCAGAAATATAAAAAGTCCACAAGAGCGATTTAGCTTCTTCGCCTTGCACCCACGAGACTTTAGCTTTAACCGTCTTTTGATAAAGTCTACGCGTTGATTTCCAACTAGCGATTTTATTTTGATAATCTACATCTAATTTAGCTGGCCCCAATCCTAATATTTCTAGCTTAATTGAATTCATTTGTATGCCTTCTATCATACTGAGATCCATTTTAAGTTCTGGAGTTAAGCTTGTAAAGCTCTCTGGTTCAGGAGAAAGTATCAGTTGATTTTTTTCACGCTTTTTACCCATCTCATTAAACGTTCTGATAATAGTTCTAAAATGATTATCATTATTCCCATGGATAATGAAACGAGGCAAAGTTTTGTTGGCTGAGTGCACTGTCACAAAATCAGGTTCGACACTAAACATCAATTGATAGCCTGCTTCTTCTGCAATGGTGAACATTTCAGACTGAAAATACCCACCAGGATAGGCGTAGGTATCAATATTCCTCTTACTCATTTGCTCTAGTTTATCTTTAGAGACTTTGAATTCTTGCTTAATAAAAGCATCAAAAGCCTGCTCATCTAGGCTAGATTGTTGCTCTTTGATAAATGGCGGTAATGGGTGTGTATGAGAATGGCTACCTAGTGATGCCTTATGATCAAGCATAGTGAGTAATTGATTTTTAGAAAGAGATCTACCACCTCTATTCAAATAATTACTGTAAATAAACAAAGTAAATGGAATGTCTTCCTTGAGCAAAATGGGATAAGCCTCTTTGTAAACACTTGACCAACCATCATCGATAGTAATAAGGACACTTTTATTAGGAATTTCGGCACCTTCTAGCTTCCATTGCTTGAACTCTTCTAAAGTCAAAAAATGCACCCCTGCTCGTTTTAGCTCAGTGAGTTGCTTTTGAAATTTATCAGTCAGGATAGTCGTTTCTGTCGCTGAACCTCCATCACTAAAATCATGATAACAGAGTATAGCTACCTGAGTTTCTAGCTCAGCTTTATTATTATCCTCAAAGTTTTGAGCGAATAAAAAACTGCAAAAGAAAACTATAACTAATATAAAGGCATAGCTTAACGGTAGATGTTGCCAAGGCTGATTATATTGCTTGCCTTGCTTATACTGCATACGTCTTATACCTTGTATCTTCATTTACAAAATTTATATAAATGACGCAAGGCTAGCAGTAGTTAAACACACTGCTGTAGAGACAACCTAAACTGTCTCTACTCCTTCGTCATCAGCAACCTTAATCTCTTGCTGTAGAGCTGAAGCATTCTTACGCGCAAGTAAGTAAACTACAGGTGATGCTACCCAAATTGAAGAGTAAGTACCCACTACAACACCTGCTAAAATCGCAAATGAGAAATCTTGTAATGCACTACCACCAAAAATAAATAGAACTAATACCGCGATAAACGTCGTAGCCGAGGTTAAAATTGTTCTAGAAAGCGTGGCATTAATAGCCGCGTTAAAAATAGTCGCAAGACTAGCTTTGGTTTCTGTGACTTTGAGTTGTTCACGTACCCTATCAAACACCACAATGGTATCATTAATCGAATAACCAGCAATCGTAAGGAAAGCCCCTACATGGATTAAGGTTAGCTCTCCAGATACAAGCACTACCCAACCTAACACAATAAGCAAATCATGGAATAGGGCGATACAAGCAGCTATAGCAAATGAGAACTCAAAGCGTAACGTAATATAGATGAATATGAGAACTAAACCAATAGCTAGAGCAATGATTGATTGTTTGAGAACTTGCTTACCTAAAGTTGGGCTCACTTGATTTTGACTGAGTTCTACTGAGTCAGCCGCAAGCACTGGGTGCGCTGCGCGCAACTCACTCACTAAATTATCTGTATCATCAATAGCACAACGAATAGAAAGTAAGCTCCCTGTCGCTGGTGAATTGAGCATCTCAACAACTGGAGAAGAACTTAAACTCATCTTGTCGATAGATGTTTGAACAGCTGATTTAGTGAGCTTTTTTTCACCTAATTGGAATTCAATGAGTGTACCTCCTGTAAAATCTACCCCAAGCTCAGTATCTTTTTGTACAAATACAACAAAAACAGAAGCAAGGATAAGTATTGCAGAAATCACGAGTGACTTACTGCGTTGCTTGATAAAGTTAAACTGCTTTTTAGGAGAAATAGAGAGGAATTTAATACTCTTGATACTTTCAGGGAACCAAGCAAAGCACACACGAGTCGCAATGAGGGCACTGATAAGTGAAGCGATAATACCAAGGGTTAAGGTAACTGCAAAACCTTTCACAAAATCACCAGCTCTTGCAAACAAGACAAAGGCAATGAGTAATGTAGTAATATTAGCATCAATAATCGCTGAGAAAGCTTTTTGATAAGCTCTCTTGACAGCTACACGTAACTTGTAACCTAATTTTAACTCTTCACGTAAACGTTCATAAATCAGTACGTTGGCATCAACAGCCACACCGATAGTAAGAATAATACCCGCAATACCAGTCAGGGTAAAATTAAACCCAAGAATTGACATAGAACCAAACAAGATAAGAATATTAAGCGTAAGCCCAATAAGAGCCACAACACCTGCTAAGCGATAATAAAGCAGCATAAATAACAAGGTCAGACCTAAGCCTGCTGTACCAGCAATAATCCCTTGTTTGACTGTAGCAGCACCTAAAGTCGGCGATACCTGGCGTTTTTCCTCGATAAGCAGGGAGTTTTCTAATGGGTTGTTGAGAGCTGTAGCCAATTTAGAAGCATCGTCATAAGTACCCATTCCCGTAATTTGGAAATTCTTACCTAGACTATCTTGCTGCAACGTAGGAGCGCTCATCACTTGATCATCAAGCACAATAGCAATTCTATCCTGCCCTGCTTCCATAGGTTTAGTGAGGGCCTTCATCATTTTGGCTCCTTCACTAGTCAGCTCTATATCTAAGTTGCCTGGAACAGCCTGATTAGGTTGAGCATTGGCAATGTGCATACCTGTAAGAGTGTTACGGTAAGCCAATAACATGGGAATGGCTGGACCTCCATCACGGCTCAATGGGTAGACCTGATAATTAGGGATAAATTGAGTGCCATCCTGTACCGCTTGAGCGAGAATATCACTCTGGCGATGCACCCCCTTCATCTCTAGTTTAGCTGTTTTAGAGAGAATTTCAGTGATTCTGTTACTTTCTTCTTCTGAAGCACCAGGTACCTTAACCACAATCGTATCCACACCTTGATGTTGAATCACAATATCTGAAGTTCCCAATGAGTTTAAACGCTTATTGATAACATCAATGGTGTAATCAACAGTTTCTTTAGTGATAACACTATCTGGCTTAGGCTGAATTTTTAAGGTGAAAGCCGTTCCACCAGCAATATCAAGTCCTTTCTTTAAACGCTCATCAGGCGGTATAACTGTAAAAATAGAAAGAACTGTAATAGCTAAAACAAACCATGTTCCACGACCACGTTTTTGCTGATCTTTTTGAGCGAGAAAGTAGCGAAAAAATAAAACTACTAGTGCTATACCAACAAGAAATAAGAATAACGGGTCTTCGAAGTTCATAGTTTAAAAGCTAAAATAAATAGAGAGGTCTAATTAAGCTTCAACAGCAGTTGATTTCGAAGCTTTAGGCATAACAGTTTGAATCGCATTTTTATCAAACTCAAGCACAGTGCCTTCAGCCACTTTTATTTTAACAACTTTCTCAGATACATGCTGAACCAGGCCATGAATACCACCTGTAGTTATCACCTTATCACCAGAAGCAAGAGCAGCAATCATGGCTTCTTTTGCCTTACGTTGCTTTTGCTGAGGACGAATAAGAATAAAGTAAAAAATCACTATAAATACGATAATGGGAAAGATCCCACCAAATGGATTGCTAGGTGCTGCAGCTGCTGAAAGTAAGGTTAAATCAATCATAATAGTTTATCAAAAGTTAAGAAGTTTGAGGTTTATAGATTTCTAACTCAAGGGTCAAGGAAAATAGCTGTTTTTTGCATATAATAACGAGAACACCCAACCCCCTTAAATAACAACGCTCAGACAAGTTTTTAGAGTATTAATTGAATCATCATTAAATCATTCTTTAAGTTTATGGCAATTTTTTACTTTTCATTAGTTTTGAAACCCTTTAGATACTTAGAGATTTAATAATTTGATACTATTTTGAAATACTTCCTTTTACTTATTATATTCCTCTTACCTCTTACCTACGCACAGCTTGACGAAGATAACTTAATCAATGACGGTAAAACTGATTATATTGAAGGCATGATGCATCTCAAAGGCATCCATTACCGTCAAAACAATCAAAAAGCCTTTGAGCTTATCTCTAAAAGCGCTCAAACCAACCACCCAAAAGCTCAGTACCAGTTAGCCACCTTCTACTTCAAAGGAATAACGGTAAACAAAGATATGGCACAAGCTGTCTACTGGCTAAAGAAAAGCGCAGCACAAGGCTATCAAGAAGCTCAGCTAGTCCTCGACTCCTTGCCTGAAACACAGAAACTTATGACAGACAGTCCCTCATCAGGCTTAGCAACGACAAGCAGTCTAGATTCTAATTTAGCCACTAATATTGACGCCTTACGCCAAGAGATTCAGCAAAGCATGACTCAAAACAGTCAGAGCAATGAGAATCAAAGCGCTCAATCTAGCAATATCGAATCTCAAATTATGAGCCTCAAAGAAGAAATCCAACAAAGCCTCAATCAGGAGCAACTAGCCTCTAAATTACCTCTTGAGCAAGAGACTAAATCAACCACCAGTATTAATCCTAGTGATATTTCCGCTCTTAAAAAGCTTGTAACAGACTCAACAACTTTAACTACTCCTCAAGCACAAAATACCACCTCTCTAACAGTAGAAACACTTACTCCAACAAATATTGACTCAACTCCTACTACTCCTCCTGCCTCTTCTACCACTCCTAAATCTAAACCTGAATCCGCACTTGCTGAGTTTCCGCTACTTGAAAGTTTATTAAAGCAAGAGGGCAAAAGCCTACCAAAACCGATCACTACCAGTAAATCTCAAGCCTACCCACAAGAAGACACACAAGTCAAATTCGACCCAGGCCAGCAACTCTTAGCACAAGTCATGAGAGACAATAGTAGCCCCGCAGCACTGACAGATAGGGACAAAAAGTTTATTAAAAAAAATCTCAATATAACTGACCCAAATAACCCTACAGATGCTAAAAAACAATTCAACCTAGGCTTAAAATATCTCAAAGGCACCTCAGATATCAAGCAAGACTATGACCAAGCCTACTACTGGTTTAACAAAAGCGCTGAACAAGGTAATGCCAAAGCCCAATTTAATTTAGCCACCATGTATTTCAAAGGCCTAGGTATTGATATCGACAATAAATCAGCCTTAAAATGGTATACAAAAAGTGCCGAACAAGGAGAGCCTTACGCTCAATTCAACTTAGGGTTTATGCATTTAAATGGACTAAGCGCTCCAAAAGATACTAAGCAAGCCATTGAATACTTCACTCAAAGCGCCAAATCAGGTGTCGCTAAAGCTCAATTAAGCCTAGGTATTATTTACTTAGAAGGAACTTTGCTAAAGCAAGATTTCGCTCGAGCAGCTAAATGGATCCAAAAGAGCCGAGTCCAAGGTGAATCTCAAGCCGAAAGTATCTGGAACAAGTACGAGCTCTGGAAATATTGGCAAATAGAATCCTAAGCAAATCAGTTAAATAACATAAATGCATTGCTTATTAGAGCATACTACTATAGCCATAGCGTCTATTTATGATGTCATTTAATGAACTAGGGCTGTCTAGCCCCCTACTCAAAGCAATTGAGGAGCAAGGATACACCACTCCATCACCTATTCAGACCAAATCTATCCCTGTTATTTTAAAAGGGGGTGATGTTCTAGCCTCTGCACAAACAGGCACAGGAAAAACCGCCGGATTCACCCTTCCTTTATTGGAAAACCTCACTAATAAAAAGGTAGATACCAAATCAACCAAAGGCAAGCGCCCTATTCGTGCCCTCATCCTCACCCCTACTCGTGAACTAGCAGCCCAGGTGCATGACAACGTCCAAGCCTACAGCAAATTTCTAGATATACGCTCTATGGTTATGTTTGGCGGCGTCAACCAAAAGCAACACATCCATAGCCTACGTGGCGGCATTGATATACTTGTCTCTACTCCTGGGCGTCTCTTAGACCTAGAGAGCCAAGGCTACCTATCACTCGCCAATATCGAAACCCTCATTCTAGACGAAGCCGACCGCATGCTCGACATGGGCTTTGTCCATGACATCAAAAAAATTATCAAGCTCGTCCCAAAAAAGAGACAAACCCTCCTCTTCTCAGCGACTTTCTCCAAAGAAATCAAGGCACTCGCTCATGATTTCCTCGTCAACCCAGTCATGGTTGAAGCCACCCCAGAGAACACCACCGCCCAGCGCGTTGAACACAGCCTCTACCGCCTCGACCGTACTCGCAAAACAGAGCTCGCCGTCAAACTCATCAAAGAAGGCGACTGGCAGCAAGTCCTCGTCTTTACCCGTACCAAACACGGCGCTAACCGCCTCAGCGACAAGCTAGAAAAAGCAGGTATCACCAGCGCAGCTATTCATGGCAACAAAAGCCAAAACGCACGTGTAGCCGCCTTACGTAAATTCAAAGACGGAGGTATCCGCGTACTCGTAGCCACAGATATTGCCGCTCGAGGACTAGATATACCACTATTACCACATGTTATTAATTTTGAGCTACCAAACGTACCTGAGGACTATGTACACCGTATTGGACGTACAGGACGCGCAGGAGCTAGTGGTAACGCCGTATCACTCGTAGGTATAGACGAAGAAGACTACGTATTCGACATCGAACGCCTACTCAAGCAAACCATCAGCGAAAAAACCATCGAAGGATTCGCACGTAGCTCCACCCCAACTCCAGAAGATCGTGAACCACCCCTATCAGGTGGTGGGCGCTTTGGCAGAAACACTCCCAACAAAAACCGCGGCTCAGGCCGAGGCAAACCAGCAGGAGGTAAAGCCCCAGGACAAAATCCCAAAGGCCACAAACCACGCAACTCCAACAACCCTGACGAAAAGCCTACCTACAAACGCCGCCCCCGTAGAAGAAAGTGAACTAAAGGTTATAAATAACCACAGAAAGCACAAAAAACGCAGAAAGAAAAAAGCCAGTGAGAACTTAATCTTACTGGCTTTTTTAGTTAAAAGGTAATTCGTATAATTACGCTTCTTCAGTAGCGGCCTCTTCCTTTTTAGGTTCAGCGGCTGCTGTTGGTTTAAGCTTAGGCTTGCCTGCACGACGTGTAGCAGCTCCAAAGCGTTTTTCGTACTTGTCGATACGACCCTCTGTATCCACGAACTGGTTCTGACCAGTAAAGAATGGATGAGAGTCTGAAGTTACACCCATAGAGATGATGTAATGCTCTACGCCATCAATAGTTTCAGTCTTACCTGAAGTAGCTGTTGAGCGAGAGATAAATTTCTTGCCTGTAGTGATGTCAAGAAAGACTACAGGATGATAAGTAGGATGTAAATCGGCTTTCATAATAATAGTTTAAACTCTAGTTTGACGTTCCAACGCCAAGTAGGGACGCATGATTTACGTAAAACACCTGTTAATGTCAATACATTTTTAGCTTTTTCGTATCAAAAACCTATAATTATTTTCGATTGAGTAAAAACTCTTTGAATGTGTTGAAATCTTTGCTGAGAAGTAAGGCTGTTTTTTCTTTATTTTGTAGATTTAACAGAGCCTGTGGGATTTCAATACTGTGCTCTGGTAATGCTTTCTGCATGATTTCTAGGAATTTGGCTGGGTGTGCTGTACCTAAAACGATGGTGTTAGCCTCTGGATGCTCACTGAGGTATTCTTTTGCTGCTAGGTAACCAATAGCAGTATGAGGGTCTATGGTGTAATTATAGCTAGCTTTGACCTCTCTGACTCCTTG
>Ga0209533_1004318_pt1 | contig 12350 bp, 10 predicted proteins | sample COG_04_FD_184748 | JGI IMG/M metagenome (GOLD analysis project Ga0209533, IMG submission 184748) | Pelagic Microbial community sample from North Sea - COGITO 998_met_04 (SPAdes) (version 2) | ecosystem: Environmental > Aquatic > Marine > Neritic zone/Coastal water | place: Helgoland, sampling... | reverse complement strand
ATCTATCAATGGCTTCTCGAAAACAGTTTTAGAGAAGCCATTGGCACACAGCAGTTTGCCGTCACAGCCACCAATAAATTAGCGGACATGCTCAGCAACACTTTGGACAATATGGAGATGCAGCTGCAAATGGCACCTGGAGAAGGCGAGGGTGATATGCAGCTACCAGACATTATCATGAGTCAAGAGGAGCTCAGCAAGAAAATGGAAAAAGAGCTCGGTAAAAAGAGTGAAAAATCTAAGGGAGAACAAGAAGGTTCCGAAAAAGGAGAGGGCGAACCAAAGAAGGATGGCGAGGGCACCAAACAAGGAGAACAAGGTAAAGAGGGTCAAGATGGCGGAGAAGGAAACGAAGGCGAAAACGGCAAAGAAGGTCAGCAAGGAAAGCAGGGAACACAAGGCGGTGAGGGCGAAGGCTCTGAAGGAGACAATGGTGAATTGTTCGAAATCTTTAAAAAACAACAAGAGCTGCGGAATGCTTTACAGGATTTGATCGATAAAAATGGCATCGGCGACAACGGTCAACAACTGCTTGATTCTATGGAGAAAATAGAGCAAAACCTTATAAATCAAGGCCTTACAGAGAAATCTTTACAAGCAATGCAAAACCTTAAGCATCAGCTCTTAAAGCTTGAAAAGGCCGTACAACAGCAAGGAGAAGATACCAAGCGCGTTTCCAATACCAGCAAAGCGGAGCGTTCACAACCACCAAACCCGAGCGCGGAAACCATCAAACAATATTTTAATACAACAGAGATATTGAACCGACAAAGCCTACCTTTGCGACAAGAATTTAAGCAAAAAGTTCAAGAATATTTTAAGATAAAAAATGATTAGTTTTCACTCCGAAGTCCCCTTTGAAATTTCCAATGCTGACTCTACGGCCTCATGGCTCAGCGCCATTATTTCTCAAGAAGATTATAACGAAGGAGAGGTCTCTATTGTGTTTTGTGATGATGCATTTCTACACAAACTAAATGTTGAATTTCTAGATCACGACACTCTAACAGATGTGATTAGTTTTGATTATTCTATAGGCAAAGAAATTCATGGAGAAATATTTATTTCTATTGAACGTGTAAAAGAAAACGCCAAAGACTTCGATCAAAGTTTCGAGACCGAACTAGCGAGAGTCATGGCGCATGGAATTTTACATTACTGTGGTTATAAAGACAAATCTACATCAGAAGCCGCCACGATGCGATCTAAAGAAGAGTTCTATCTTCAACAATTTGCTGATTAATTTTCTAAAGCCTTATATTTGCAACTGCAAATGATTTGTTCCACGTGGAACATTATAAATGTAACCAATGTTTGATAAAATTTACGATGTAATTGTAGTTGGTGGTGGACACGCCGGAAGTGAGGCAGCAGCAGCAGCAGCCAACATGGGGAGCAGTACCTTGCTGGTTACAATGAACCTTCAAAACATAGCACAAATGTCGTGCAACCCAGCAATGGGCGGCATTGCTAAAGGGCAAATCGTTCGTGAAATTGACGCTCTTGGGGGTTATAGCGGTATCGTAAGTGATACTTCCGCTATCCAATTCAAAATGCTTAATAAATCCAAAGGTCCAGCGATGTGGAGTCCGCGAGTCCAGAGTGACCGAATGCGTTTTGCAGAAGATTGGAGAATGCTTTTGGAGCAAACAAAAAACTTAGATTTTTATCAAGAAATGGTTACAGGTCTTGTGGTCGAAGGCGATGAAGTCAAAGGAGTTAAAACATCCTTAGGTTTAGAGATTCGAGCTAAGACAGTGGTTTTAACCAACGGAACCTTTTTAAATGGTTTGATTCACATCGGGAATAAAAACTTTGGAGGAGGCCGTGCTGGAGAAAAAGCAGCTACGGGCATCACAGAACAGCTCGTTGATTTAGGGTTTGAATCCGGTAGAATGAAAACAGGCACCCCTCCTAGAGTGGATGGACGTTCTTTAGATTTTTCTAAAATGATCGAACAACCAGGAGATGCCGTTCCAGAGAAATTTTCCTATTCAGACATCACAAAGCCGTTGACAATACAGCGTCCCTGCCACATGTCGTATACCAGTTTAGAAGTACATAATTTATTAAGAGAAGGCTTTGACCGATCGCCTATGTTTAACGGACGTATCCAAAGTTTAGGCCCACGCTACTGCCCTTCTATAGAAGATAAAATTAATCGATTTTCGGATAAGGATCGCCATCAGATTTTTGTAGAACCTGAAGGCTGGAATACCGTAGAATATTATATCAATGGGTTCTCAACCTCTTTGCCTGAAGACGTACAATTTAAGGCTTTAAGCGCCGTGAAAGGATTTGAAAAGGTTAAGTTTTTCAGACCTGGATATGCTATTGAATACGACTACTTCCCTCCTACGCAATTAACACATTCCTTAGAAACGAAGATAATTAAAGGCTTGTATTTTGCAGGACAAATTAATGGGACTACGGGCTATGAAGAAGCCGCATCTCAAGGATTGATGGCAGGAATTAATGCCAGTTTAAAAGTACAAGAAAAGGAGCCATTTATACTTAAACGTAACGAAGCTTATATAGGGGTTCTTATTGATGATCTTATCACTAAAGGAACCGATGAGCCTTATCGAATGTTTACGTCCCGAGCGGAATACCGCACGCTCTTAAGGCAAGACAATGCCGACATCCGATTGACGCCCAAAGGGTATGAACTCGGAATTGCGAGTGAGAAACGCTTAAAGCGTATGGAAGATAAACTATCTAAAGCTGAAGCATTTGTTGGGTTTTTTAGAACTCAAAGCGTCAAGCCAGAAGAAGCAAATCCAGTATTAGAGAGCAAAGATTCGCAACCGATTCGACAGTCGGATAAAATGTTTAAAATATTCTCCAGACCCAATATAGGCATTGAAGATGTCCGAAAATTCGAAGCAGTTGAAGCGTATATCCAATCGAATGATTTGGACAATGAAGTTATTGAACAAGCAGAAATACAGGTTAAGTATTCTGGGTATATTGCCAAAGAAAAACTCAATGCCGATAAACTCACACGTTTAGAATATGTCAAAATCCCTACTGGATATGACTATTCTCAAATTAAATCCATGAGTTATGAAGCGCGTGAAAAACTAAAGAAAATACAACCCACAACCGTTGCTCAGGCATCGCGCATCAGCGGAGTATCTCCTAATGATATCTCTGTGCTATTGGTTTATATGGGGCGTTAATTAATTCAATTGTTCCACGTGGAACGTTATCTATGGAAACACACAAGAGTCATCTAAAACTGAAAGACCATTCCGTCAGCGGAGACTCCTTTGAACTCCTTTATGACCCCACTAGAGAAATGCTTTATACGTACCCGAAACCATCAGAATCGGAACTGTCAAGCTACTACCCTGATACGAATTACATTTCCCATACCAATCAGAAAAAATCGCTTTTTGATTTTTTATACCATGTAGTTCGATCTGTTTCCGTACGCAGAAAATTCAGGCTTTTAAAACCCTTTCAACCAAAACAAGGCACACTTTTGGACGTTGGTGCCGGCACAGGATTTTTCATAAGAGCAGCTAAAAAAAGAGGTTGGACGGTTACGGGTATTGAACCCAATCCCTCGGCGCGGAATCTCGCAAATTCAAAAGCGCCCAACAGCGTTTTTGATACTGAAACATTGCGCACGCTTCCCGAAAATTCGTTTGATGTGATCACCCTTTGGCATGTATTAGAACACCTTCCTAATTTAGAAGAGGACCTAAAAACGTTCCAGAAGCTTTTGAAACCAAACGGTCGTATTGTGGTGGCTGTGCCAAATTTTAAAAGTTTTGATGCGCAGTATTTTAAAGACTTTTGGGCGGCCTATGACGTGCCAAGACACCTGTGGCACTTTTCTCAACAGTCAATCTCAAAAGTGTTTTCTGAGGTTCAAATGAAATTAGAATCTACACACCCTTTAGTGATGGATGCTTATTACGTCAGTTTGCTTTCCAATAAACTAAAAACTGGCGGTCATCGAATTCTGAATAGTTTGTGGGTCGGATTCCTTTCAAACTTGAAAGCATCAAAGTCTGGAGAGTATTCGTCGCTTATTTACATCCTCAAAAACAAGAATTAGCGTTTTAAGGCCTTTTAGGGGTTGTTTCATGTGAAACATCTAATCTACCATTCCGTATTTATGTTTCTTAATTTAAGAGGTGTTTAAGGCGTCTGAATAAAATAGCTTTTTACAATTATACCTAAGCATGTTCATAGTTTTTACTTATAATAGAACTCCGACACTTATTTTCATAATATTGTAATTAGTTTTTTTACTTTTGCATTCACAAACAAATCAAACTGACATGAAAAAATTAGCGATCGTATTTTTAACCATTATAAGCCTTACATCCTGTCAACAACAAAAAATCGGTTTTGTTGACAATGGAATTCTTATTAATGAATACCAAGAGCGTGTAGATATTGAAGCCAAACTTCAAACTAAAATTGATGCGTTCAAAAAACGTACAGATAGTTTGCGATCTGCTTTTGAATTGGAAATTAAAGAAGCCGAATTAAAAGCGAGAAAAATGTCACAATCCGACATTCAGAAACTTTCACAAGAACTTCAACAAAAGGAACAAGTGTTATCCCAAAGAGTTCAATTTGAGCAACAACAAATCGCCCAAGAAAGTCAAACACTCAATGATTCTATTATTAATAAGGTCAAAGACTTTGTTCAAACGTTTGGGAAATCAAATAGCTATAACTTCATCCTAGGAAGTAACGAAGCAGGAAGTGTTTTGTATGGCGAAGATAAATCGGACTTAACACAAGAGATCTTAAAGGCCTTAAATGAAAGCTACAGTAAAGACTAAGCTTTTTTAAGGTGCAACAATCGAGTTAGTTTGATAGATAAATCTGTCAAAACAATTTTTGGATTGGCATTGCGCTCAATATGGTAGTTTGCCAATTCGATTTCTTTAGAAATTTCAGTAATATTTGAAGCATCTATAAAAGGCGCAAAGTTTTCAAATTTAAACGACTTGTCATTTAACTTCATGAAAAACAAGTCTTTAGTCCCGTAATTATAAAGCAGTGCCTGTCTAAAAAAGCGCAGACTGTAGTCCAAAAACTGCTTTTGAATTTCGCGGCCTGCCTTGGATATTTCATTACTCCAATCCATCAGGCTGTTAATGGACTGCTTATTGCTTTTGGCTTGAAAAGCTGTTCGTACCCACGCGATAAACCAAGCTTCAAACTGCAGGTCTTCAGGTTCTTGACTTAATAAATCCAACGCTCTGCTATAACTTCCCTCTGACTGGTGGGCAATGTTTTGCGCTAAACTTGCTTCTGTCCCATGAGCTGTTATAAGTGTATTTTTTATCGTCTCTTCTGCAAGTGGATTTAAATGTACGACTTGACAACGCGACCGAATGGTATTGATGAGTTGTTCTTCATCTTCTGTGACAAGGATAATCACTGTTTTATCCGCAGGTTCTTCAATTAATTTGAGCAATTTATTGGCGCACATGGAATTCATCTTTTCAGCCATCCATACAATCATCACTTTATAACCGCCATTAAACGCCTTCAGAGACATTTTTGACACCACATCATGTGCTTCCTCGACACCAATATTCCCTTGTTTATTGCCCACGCCAATCAAGTCATACCAATCGTTTATCGACCCATAAGGATTCGTTTCTATAAAGGAACGCCACTCCGTAATGTAGTTAGATGAGATGGGCTTAGACTTCACCTTATCGCTTGTGGTGACGGGGTAAACAAAATGAATATTAGGATGAGTAAGAGCGTTCATCACTCCAACCCCACCTTCTTGATGTTTCATTAAATAATCGGCATAGGCGATCGCCATAGGCAATGCTCCTACCCCACGTTTGCCAACATACAGTTGTGCATGTGGGATACGACCAGAATTTATGCTCTGCGTCAAGTGTGTTTTTAAAAAAGATTGCCCTATAATATCCTCAAAAGTCATGAAACAAAGATAGCAGATTTAATTGAATCTCCTCATGAAATCTAGAGACCCTACGAACTCCAAACAACAAATTTTAGAGGTACACACTTTTGAAGCTTCACCACAACGTTCCTAAACAGATTTTTCATCTCTTTGCCTTTATTGTTTTTATCGGCTAGTAATTTGCTAATGGGTATTTCATAGGCTAAAAGAAATACTTACCTTTGAATTTTATAAATCAATCCATATTATCTCGAAGAAATGAAAACCATACAGAACGTAAATTTTAAAAATACCAAAGCATTAATACGTGTAGATTTTAATGTGCCATTAAATGATCAATTTGAAGTCGCAGATGACACTAGAATTGTTTCAGCAAAACCAACCATTTTAAAGGTTTTGGAAGATGGCGGCAGCTGTATCTTAATGTCTCATTTGGGCAGACCAACAGCTCAAGAGCCTGAGTTTTCATTGCGTCATATAGTAAGTACACTTGAAAGCAGTTTAGGAGTTCAAGTTTTGTTTTCGACGAATTGTATTGGAGAAGAAGCCCAAACCGCTGCTGACAATTTACAACCTGGGCAGGTTTTGTTATTAGAAAATTTAAGATACCACAAAGAAGAAACAAAAGGGGATCTCGGTTTTGCAGAGGAACTTTCTAAATTAGGAGACTTTTATATCAATGATGCTTTTGGAACCGCACACAGAGCACATGCTTCTACCACTATTATTGCTCAATTTTTTCCAGAAAACAAATGTTTTGGAAGCCTGCTTGCTCAAGAAATTGAAAGTATTGATAAAGTAATGCAAACTGGAGAAAAGCCTGTTTTGGCAATTTTGGGAGGTGCTAAAGTGTCTTCAAAAATCACAATTATAGACAATATTTTAGACAAAGTAGATCATTTGATTATTGGCGGAGGAATGACTTTTACGTTTGTAAAAGCACAGGGCGGTCATGTTGGAGATTCTATTTGTGAAGATGATAAAATGGAACTGGCCCTTCAAATTCTTGAAAAAGCGAAAGCTAAAAATGTTCAAATCCACATTCCTGTAGACGTGCTGGCAGCGGATGATTTTAGCAACGATGCAAACACACAAATTGTAGATGTACGAGCGATCCCTGAAAACTGGCAAGGGCTGGATTGTGGTCCAAAATCAAAAGCGATCTTTCATGAGGTGGTTCAGAAATGTAAAACGATTTTATGGAATGGTCCGTTAGGCGTTTTTGAGATGGAAACATTTTCTAGTGGAACGATTGCATTAGGAGATTCGATTGCAGAAGCAACAAAAAACGGAGCCTTCTCACTTGTTGGTGGTGGCGATTCTGTAGCGGCTGTAAAGCAGTTTGGTTTTGAAAACAAAGTGAGTTATGTAAGTACTGGCGGAGGCGCCATGCTTGAAAGTTTAGAAGGAAAAACCCTTCCGGGGATTGCTGCTATTTCTGAGTAATTAGCTTCTTGTGGTGTTGAATATGATGTGAAATTAACCATGATTTTATAGGATGAAATTTAAAATCTTTTTATTTTTTGGAGTATTGACCAGTGGTCTTTTACACAGTCAAAGCATTGATAGTTTAAGTGTGGTTCACACCCTAACCATGGATTCTATTCAGTTGGATCTTGTGAACGTTCAGAAGATTGAAGAACGCTGGCACAATGAAGTATACAACAATTCGCTGTACGACACACTTACAATTGCTGTTTCTAACCAGTCCTATGAGGCAATTTACTATCCAGAATTACCAACGGATACCCTCAAAAAACGATTGGCCATTCTGGATGCGAAAACCCCTTTTAATATAGCCTACAACCCTTCTTTGGAAAGCGTTATAAAGGGTTATTTAAAAAGCCGGAAACGCTCCACAGAAACGCTTATTAACCGTAGCCAGTACTATTTTCCAATGTTTGAGGAGGTTTTAGACAAATACAACCTTCCGTTAGAAATTAAATATTTAGCAGTCGTTGAATCAGCTTTAAAACCACGGGCGAAATCACGTGTGGGAGCCACAGGGCTTTGGCAGTTTATGTTCGCTACAGGCAAGCAATATGGGCTTGAAGTCAGTAGTTATGTGGATGAACGTTGCGACCCTTTACGGTCGACCAATGCCGCCGCTAAATACTTGGCATCGCTATATAAAACATTTGGAGATTGGGACCTTGCTTTAGCTGCCTATAATTCTGGGCCTGGAAACGTCACAAAAGCAATCAGAAGATCTGGTGGGTATCAAAATTATTGGAACATCCGACCTTATTTACCCCGTGAAACCGCTGGCTATCTCCCCGCTTTTTTAGCAACCCTTTATCTTTTTGAATACGCAGAAGCTCATGGATTTCAGGTTGAAAAAAATCAACTTCCAATGGTTGCAACAGATACGATTCACGTGAAACAAATGATATCTTTGGATCAGGTTGCAGAGCTTACAGACACTAAAATTGAAACGCTCCAACACTTAAACCCATCTTATAAATTAGACATTATTCCTGTCTTAAATAACAAGACCTATACACTTAGACTTCCACTTGCTAAAATGGGTGATTTTGTTCAAAATGAAGCACAAATTTATGCGGCTGCAAAAGCGGAGTTTGAAGCCCGAGAGAAACCATTGCCTCAGTTTTTCAAAATCGATTCTAAAATTCGATACAAAGTAAGATCGGGCGACTATTTAGGAAAGATAGCACGTAAATTCAGAGTCAGAGTAAGTCAGATAAAAAAATGGAACGGACTGCGAACAAATGACTTAAAAATAGGACAACGCTTGACCATCTATTCTCGAAACCCTACAGCACACACTGTTCATAATTCAAAATCACTCACTAAAAGTTCTAAAAATACAACCAATAAATCAACCTATTTAGTGAAGTCAGGTGACTCTCTTTGGAGCATATCAAATAAATTAACAGGAATTTCTATTCAAAACCTTAAAGAATGGAATGATATTTGGGACAGTCATTTAAAACCAGGGATGACCTTGATTATTTCTAACTAAAACACAAATCAATGAGACTTTATCTGAAAGCGTTATGTTTAGTATTCCTTTTTTCTGCATGCGAGGATTCCAATTCTAAGAAAGTTTATAAACCAAAATCATCAGGAAACATCAATGATGTCTCGGTGGTAATTGATAATGATTTATGGGGCACATCTGTTGGTGAAACGATTCGATCTACGGTTGGAGCGCCTTTATATGGATTGCCTCAAGATGAGCCACAATTTACATTACGACAAATACCTTCTTCCGTTTTCACAGGCTTTGTGAAAAACACTCGACTTGTTTTAAAAATAAAAAAAGGCGTAGCTGCTGCCACAAAATTTTATAAAAACCCCTATGCGTCCCCTCAGAAGATGGTGACGGTGAGTGGGATGACCAATCAGGAAATCAGCGATCAATTGACAGCAAACCAAGATAAGATTGTCAAGGCGTTTAAGGCACAAGAAATTCAAGAAAAGCAACGTCGAACCAGAAAATCGCTATTTAACTCCACAGCAGTTACTGAGCAGTTTGGGATCAATATCCAGTTTCCATCTATTTATCGGATTGCCAAACAAGACGATGATTTTTTCTGGATCCGAAGAGATATTAAAACAGGGACGGTGAATTTGTTGATATACACACTTCCTTATGATGATACGATCACAAAAGATGCACTTGCCAAGCGAGTGATTACAGTGCGGGATTCTATCGGAAAACAATACATTCCAGGGCCTGTAGATGGGAGTTATATGACCACAGAAAAGGCGTACACACCCTTTTTTGGTGAGACCAAAGTGGCAAATTTAAAGAGTTTTGAAACAAAAAGTATTTGGCAGGTAAAAGATGCTTTTATGTCAGGACCTTTCATCAATTACTGGATAGAAGACAAGATAAACAACCGCTATTTGATTGTAGAAGGATTCGTGTTTGCGCCCTCCGTCGGAAAACGTGATTACATCTTTGAATTAGAAGCGATTATACAGTCGATAACCCTAAAAAAATAAGAGTGTCTGAAAAGTAAACAAATATGAGAAGTTAAACGAGCTTGTCTGCCGACAGGCAGGTTCGACTCGACAAGAGACAGACTTTTCAGACAGCTTTATTTAGTCTTTTTATCTTCAATATTATCAGTGTCCTTTGTTTCTTCTTGACTGGCTTTTTTGAATTCTTTAATCCCCCCCCCTAAACCTTTCATAAGTTCAGGAATTTTTTTACCGCCAAACAACAAAAGAACCACCACCACAATTAAAATAATTTGTGGAGCACCGATCGCTAATGGTAACATATACATGTTCATGATGTTATAAATTTAGATGACAAAGTTAATAATTATCCTTTAAATAAAGAGTTATTTCAAACTTTAGTCAGCTATAAACATGCGAATCGCTTAATTTTTAATTAATTTTGTCTTTAAATGACCAGAAAAAAAACAAATAAAAAGAAACTCAAAAAAAAGTTGCTTCATAAATACCGCTTAGTGGTTCTGAATGAAGATACTTTTGAAGAGCGATTAGCGTTCAAGCTTACACGTCTTAATGTTTTTGTTTTTGGCTCTTTAATCGCAATTTTATTGGTGGCCTTAACCACCGTTTTTATTGCATTTACACCCATTCGAGAATACATTCCTGGGTATTCTTCAACCGCGCTTCAAAAACAAGCATTGGAATTAGACTTTAAAACAGACTCTTTACTGGAAGTGATTAATATGAATGATGCTTACATTACGTCTGTTAAAAGCGTATTGCGAGGCGAAGTTAGCGCCGTTGTCATTAACAAAGATTCTATTTTTAAAGCGGCTCAATCCGATACAGATATTTTAGATTTAAATCCCTCAAAAGCGGATTCTATATTAAGAGCGAAGGTGAGTAATGAGGACAAATACAATCTATTTGAAACCGCCACAACCGCTACAGATTTTGTATTCTTCCCCCCTGTCAACGGATCTATAAGTGCCGGGTTTGATACCAAAGAAAAGCATTTTGCAGTTGATATTGTCATTCCAAAAAACACCCCTGTAAAGGCCACTGCCGACGGACGCGTTTTGTTTGCTTCATGGACTTCAGACGCCAGTTATGTGATGATTATAGATCATGGGGATGAATTGATATCTGTTTATAAACACAATTCATCTCTCACAAAATCTCAAGGCGATTTTGTGAAATCAAGAGAAGTCATCGCAATTTCTGGATCTTCAGGAGAGTTGAGCACAGGGCCGCATTTACATTTCGAACTCTGGAATAATGGAATCCCCCTGAATCCATCTACCTTTATTGACTTTTAAAACCAATTAAAATGCCATCAATCAAAGCATTTGCTGCAAAACTTTATGCGGCTAGAATTTATAATAAAATCAACAAATGGGCCTCCAACCCTATTGAGACTCAAGAGCGGGTTTTTCAATCTTTGATTTCTGATGCTTCCGCCACTGAATTTGGAAGAGATCACAATTTTAAAAACATAAAGACGCATGCAGATTTTGTAAAGCATGTGCCTGTACGAGACTATGAGGCTTTGAAACATTATGTAGAAAAAATGGTTGCAGGTGAAACAAATGTTCTCTGGAAAGGTAAGCCTTTGTATTTTGCAAAAACATCAGGAACGACTTCAGGTGCTAAGTACATTCCAATCACAAAAGAAAGCATGCCAGGCCACATAGAAGCAGCCAAAAACGCCATATTGCTTTACATTCATCAAACCGGAAACACCAAAATTGTGGGGGGGAAAATGATCTTTTTACAAGGAAGTCCAGTGCTAGAAACTAAAAACGGGATTCAACTAGGGCGTTTGTCAGGGATAGTAGCACACTATGTACCTAAATACCTTCAAAAAAACCGACTGCCCTCATTAGAAACCAATTGTATTGAAGATTGGGAAACCAAAGTGAATACCATTGTCAAGGAAACTTTGAACGAGGATATGTCCGTAATTGCAGGTATTCCGTCGTGGGTTCAAATGTATTTTGAAAAACTCATTGAAGAAAAAGGGCAAAAGGTAGGCGATATATTTAAGAACTTTAGCCTTTTTATTTTTGGGGGTGTGAATTATGAGCCTTACCGTTCCAAATTTGAAAATTTAATAGGAAGAAAAGTAGACAGTGTGGAACTTTATCCTGCCAGTGAAGGTTTTTTTGCCTTTCAAGATCGGCAAAATGAACCCGGAATGCTTCTTCAATTGGACTCAGGAATGTTTTATGAATTTATAGTCGCAGACACTTTTTTTGATGCCTCTCCTACTCGATTGACTTTAAAAGATGTTAAAATTGGCGTGAACTATGTGATCATTATTTCAACGAATGCAGGCTTATGGGCTTACAATATTGGTGATACCGTTCAATTTACGTCGGTGGCACCCTTTAGAGTGATTGTGAGCGGACGCATCAAACATTTCATTTCTGCGTTTGGCGAACACGTCATCGCAAAAGAAGTTGAGCATGCACTTTTAAGTGCTTTAAAAATGACAGAGGTGAGA
>Ga0209533_1004317_pt1 | contig 12351 bp, 3 predicted proteins | sample COG_04_FD_184748 | JGI IMG/M metagenome (GOLD analysis project Ga0209533, IMG submission 184748) | Pelagic Microbial community sample from North Sea - COGITO 998_met_04 (SPAdes) (version 2) | ecosystem: Environmental > Aquatic > Marine > Neritic zone/Coastal water | place: Helgoland, sampling... | reverse complement strand
CTCCAGTGAATAATTACATGTCCTTATTCACTGGAGTATTCCAAGCAAAAGAAGCCGGCACTTATTCCTGGGAAGCAAGAGGCAATGACAACCGTTCTGCTCTTTGGATAGACTTGGATCAAGATGGAGTGTTTGAGGTGAGTGGAAATTTGGGGACAGAAAAAATTCTTGATGTGTCATACCCTGAAAGTCAGAGTAATAGTGTGGATTTATTGGCTGGGTTCTATTCGATTGCGGTCGTCCATGCGGAGATAACAGGTGGTTCATCAATTCAGTTGTACCACTCATCCCCTAGTCCTGCATCGGGACCCACTTCGCTCAGTCTAGTGAACCCTGCGGTTAATTCTAATCTGTTTCTTACTGAAAACTCATACAGCCTACTGAAGAGAGGACCATTTGATTTTCTTATGGATGGAAATAACACCCTCTCCTTCACACATGCCACTGCAAGCCAATCCGTCAAGGTTTCATCTTCGGTTAATCTCACCCAGTCCAACTGGAGCCATGTTGGAGTAGTTGTGGATTATAATTCATCTATGGTTAAGCTTTATCAAGATGGTGCCTTGGTTGACCAAAATACCTTACCAGAGGACAGTGCTCTGAACCTGCTTGCTAATGAAATGTGGGAAGTTGGCGGTACCAGTAGAATTGCAAAAAACTACTTTAATGGACAGATCGACGATTTACGCTTTTACCAATCTGCTTTGATCGATAGCGAAATTGCAGGTATCTATAACGACGACATAACTGGTGCAGCACAAGCTGGTTATATTAATCAAACGCTTTATGATGAGGGTTCTGCATCATCCGGTCTTGGTATTGTGTTAGAGGGAAATTCTCTTAAAGCAAAAGTCGGAGAGAATGGTTCCGTTGCTGAAGTTTCTAGCACTATCGATATTAAAGATGATCAGTGGCATCATGCGATTGTCACCTATGGTGATTCACCCAAAACGCTAAAACTTTACCTGGATGGAAATCTACAAGGCACTCCCGCTTTACTAGAATACCCTATGGTTTCTTTGCATCCAGAAATACCCTCCTTTGGTTCGATGAATGGAACAAGTCTTTTCACTGGATTTGGTAATTACCAGGGATTGATTGATGAACTAAGAATTTACGATCGCGGTTTAATTTCTCAGGAAGTTGCGAAAGTTTTTAATGGAGATTCTCAAAATGACGGATTCATTGAGTTTCTCGCAATTCAGAAACCGATTGTTCAAACTAAAACACCAATTGATATTTTACCGAATCAGGCAATATTACGGGCTGAGGTTTTATCAACAGGCGGCACTGTAACTACTGTAAATTCTGTAGTGGATCGTTCATTCAAGGTGGATTCTATTTCTGGAATGGCTGCATGGTATTCAGCTCAGGATATGAACGGAGATAATGTCGATGACCTTGGCCAAGTGTTTTCCAACGGGGATATTGTTACTGAATGGAGGGATGGTTCGGGGAAGCAGAGAAGCATGCTTAATACTTCTGGTAATCCACGATTCTATACCTCTGCACTAAAAGGGAAGCCAATAATAAGTTTTGATGGAGATGATATGATCTGGGGTGAAACAAATTTTGATTTTCTCACCAATACAGGGTATTCAATTGTATCAATTTCCAGGTATACTGGTGGTGCAAATAATCGGGTTATTTCTTCAAGGACAACGAACTGGCTTTTTGGTTATCATGCTGGACTGGTCACAAGGTGGTATGCAAATGGTTGGATTAGTACTGGTGGTCCTTCTGATAACGATTGGCATTTACACCTTGGAACAATAGAGGCGAAAGGTGGGGATCCTCGGGCATCTTTGTGGAGAGACGGTGAGCAAAAGGTTCTTAATCATAGAGGATCTAATAATAATAACTTTGGCCCTGGTGTATTGCAGTTTGGTGGCTACTCAACAAGAAATGAAAGATCGACCTGTGAAATTGCTGAGGTTGTTGTTTTCAATCGAGAGCTCAATCAAGGTGAGCGGGTTCAGTTGGAGGGTTATTTAGCTCATAAATGGAGGCTCAATGAGGATGTTTTACCGCAGTCCCACCCTTATTCTAGTGCCAACCCTTTCGGAGGAATTGTAGAGAGTACCTCCATTCAAACAGTTGGGGGAGATGATCCCATTGTTAAAATCTTTTGGGGTGATGATTGGATTGATGAAAACTCAACCCTTGTCGATGATTCAAATAATTCTAGGTGGGATAACGTGATTGATATCAATGGAGGGAATCCAGTTTCTCTAGGTACTTATGAAGCTATGGTAAATAATTTAACAATTAATAAACCATATTTTTATCGAGCTTATGCGGAAAACCTGGGTGGTGAAAAGTGGGCCACAGAGGTACAAACTTTTACTGCGAGTGATACCCGGTTCACAAAATATACGATGGATGGATTGGTCCTATGGTTAGATGCGATGGATCCCGACGGTGATAGCATAAAGGATTCATGGAGTGATGGTAATTCAGTACCACTTTGGGTTGATAAGTCTCAAAGCGGTAAAAACGCCATGCAAACTGTTCCCAATGCAATGCCTACCTATGCAAAATCTGTCTTTGATGGTAACCCTGCAATTCGTTTCGCAACTGGAGAATCCTATAATATTGGTTCCCTCAATTTAAATATTGGTAGTATTCATGTATTTATGGTCGCTCAAGGTTTAGGCGTGGGTATTGGCGGGACGAACGGGACTATAGGCTGGACACTCGATGCAAAAACCTCTCCCCGCTTTGGATCCTATTCAAATGAGTATAATGTACTTCAACAAATTACTCTGGGGAACGATCCAAGCACTGGGTTTGGTCAGCTAATTGGAGAAATTGGAGAAATTATGGTTTTTGATCGCCTCCTGAGTCAGCAGGAACGAGAAAAAGTAGAGGGTTACTTGGGGCATAAGTGGGGAATTGTTCAGGATTTGGCTGGCACTACTTATAAAATTAAAAACGGATTGGAATTATATTACCAATTTGAAGAAACTGATGGTAGTACCATTCAGGATTCATCTCCCAACCTCAGGAATGCAAATCTTATAGAGGGCGACTTAAGCACTTTGGGGCAGTTCAATTCTGGAGTCGAATTTGATAAGTCCGCCCAAGCTAAAATTGTTCTTGGAGTCAATCAACTTGCCCTCCCCAGTAATTGGACAATCTCGACATGGTTTACTGTTCCATTGACGGAGGATGGCGTAGACGACAGGCATGCCTTGACCAGCGGAGGCACAAACGCACATATTATTTTTAATCAACCAGGGGCAAAAGAATTAGGAGTATTTGATGGAACTTTTACTTCGACGGGTTACGGAGCAAATAATCTTGCCTCGGGATGGCATCATTTAGTCGCACGAGGAACAGGAAGCCAAACCTCATTCTGGGTTAACGGTAATGCAGTTGGTACGGTCAATGCAAACGTGGCATCTCCCGTGGAAGCAATCGGAAATCTAACAGGTGGTTGGGGGCGTTTTTCAAATAAAATTGATGATTTTAGAGTCTATGACCGTGCACTGGGAACTTCAGAAATTAGAGACCTTTATGGCTTGGGTAATGGTGATTTTGGGGCACATCCCTATAGCACTTACAGTCCGACTTTCGATAACTCGCCTGAAATTAAACTACCGAGTAATCCAATTGTCCATTGGACTTTTGATGAACTCAATGGAACATCAGTAACTGATTCTTCTGGAGTCGGGAATAACGGTGAGGCTTTAGTTTTTTCAGATCTCTATCTTTTTTCGGAAGTGGGAAGAGACGGCACTGCACTTCGTTTTGATGGAAACAGTTCACTTCGGTTACCTTACGAAGCAAATAAATTTGACCTTACGGGGCCTTTTACAATTGGACTTTGGGTGTACACCAATGATTTAAATGGAGTTATTTTTCGAAGTGACCGAGTGAAATTTTCAATTTCTAATGGTTTTATTAATGCACAGGTTCGAATCAATGGTTCCTGGAAAATTTCGGATTCTATTCCTGCAACTATGGATCAATGGGTTCATTACATTTACCAATGGGATGGTAATAAAATACTAATTTATGCAAATACTGCAGAGGTTGTTCCAGCAATCAATGCGAGGGGTGGATTAGCAGGGGATGGAACGGGTGCAGATCTTTATTTTGGCAAGCATCCATCTTCAATAGATTATTTTTCCGGGATGATGGATGACTTGCGCATATTCAATCAGTCACTAACTGCTCAGGAGAGGCAGGATATTTACGAATTTGCAGACTCCCCTCTTATTGCTAGATACGGACAGGATTATTCCTATGCAATTGAATCTATCAAGGGTCCAACTGAATATAATGCAACTAATCTACCGAACGGCTTAGATGTCGACTCAAATTCGGGCCTGATTTTCGGTGCTCCTTTTGAAACTGGTGAGTTTAATTCAACAATCACTGTCTCTAATATCTCAGGTTCGGATTCAGAGATAATTAAGTTGGTAGTTTTGCGTGGTCAGCAAAGCATCTCTTTTGAGCAAGACTTAGGTCTTATCGTTTATGGTGCCAGTCCAATAGACTTAAATGTGAGTGCAAGTTCCGGTTTACCGGTGTCACTCGAATTAATCGAAGGAAATTCAACTGTGGATTTAAACGGAACAGTGCTAACCATAAAAAGCCCCGGTGAGGTTAAAATTAAAGCCACACAGGATGGGAATGCATCCTGGCTTTCAGCAGAGCCCATTTTCTTGGACTTTCAAATCATGAAAAAAGAATTGATTGTCCGAGTTGATGATCAATTCAGAAAAGCCGATCAATCTAACCCCTTATTCTCGTATCAAGTTCAAGGATTCGCTTACGATGATAACGAGTCTGTACTATTACAACCTGTTTCTGTTTCAAGTGCTGCAATAGATGGCAATAATTCTCACCCTACTCCAGTAGGATTATACTCAATATCGGCTTCAGGCATTATTTCCGACAAATACTTTGTTACTTACCTGAACGGCACTTTAACAATTTCAAATAAAATTCAACACGAGCTTGTTTTTGATCAAAATCTTTCTTCCGTCTCTGCAATGACCTCTAATCTTTCACTTACCGGTTATTCACGAACTTTAGACGGGAATTTAACTAATCTACCATTATTATATCAATTGGATGATCCATCAGTGGCACGATTACTTACCACAAGGCAGGATGCATTGGTTTCCTATTGGAAGTTAGATGAAAACCTATACTCAGCGGTTGCAGATAGCATGGGGGGATATGATGGTACTATAGTTGATCTAAATGTAACCGGTTCAACGAAGGCATGGACCCCTGGGAAATTTGGTAGTGGTTTAATGTTCGGACCTGAATATGGAAGAATTGAGACGGGAAGTGTCCCTTTTGATGGTTCCTTCACTTTGAGTGTTTGGCTGAACCCTTCTGATATAAATGATTCATCCTCAGTAATTATGGCCAAAGATGGTTTTAATCAAATGAATGTATTTAAGTTAAGGAAGCAAAATGCAAATGGACATGTTGTCTTGGACTTTTATACAGACGGTAATTCAACAGCAACGTCCTTGCAGTCAGGAAGTCCTGTACTATCGAATAATGAATGGATGCACCTAGCGGTAGTTTATAATGACGCAAACGGAACACTGAGGATATTTGCTGATGGAAACTTGTCTAATGAATTATCTTCCCTTTCCCTTTCCGGCTTTCCATTAAGTCAAAGATTCTCCCAATTCAAAATGGGCGGTTCTGCAAATCCATTTTCGGGTACTTTAGATGATGTCCGTGTTTATAATGACGATTTAAATCATACTGAAATTTTACAAATTTATGGATTAGGCGGTGGGGATTTTGATAAGATTGAAATTGTAGGTGAGGGTACAACTAAAATCTCTGCAATTCAGGAAGGAAACAATCTTTATGCTCCTGCCATTCCAATTGATAATTATTTGACCGTTATTAAATCTGATCAGAGTATTTCGTTCGCACCAATTGTTGATCATGCTGTTGGTGATTTTCCTTTCATTCTTGAAGCCAACGCAAGTTCTGGGCTGCCTATTCAATTTGCAACATCAGACCCAACTAAAGCTACAATCAAAGGAAGTAAAGTTTACATTCATGCTCCAGGGGTAGTAACCATAACTGCGATTCAGGTTGGAGATAACCGGTTTAATTCTGCGACTATGGTCGATCAAAACTTTACTGTAGGTTATAGTAATTTATTTTCAGATTCTGCCCCTGGGCTTCAACTATGGTTTGATGCAAACGATGTAAATGCTGATTATGAACCTGATGATGTCTTTGATTTCATATCTGGTAGCCGGGTAAGCATGTGGGGGGACAAGTCAGGTAAAACCAATAACCCGGTTCAGGGTACGGTTAGTAACATGCCTAGGTGGACGCCATTAAGTCTCAATCAAAAGCCCATTGTGTCTTTTGATTCTAATTTTGGTGAAATTTTTGACATTAAAAATGCCGTGTCGAATCCTGAGTTTATTTTCATTGTTCATAAGCAAAACACCACTGGTTCTTCTAAAGTTTTGGGAGGAGATTTATCAACGACCAACCCTGATGGATTCTTTAGTTTGGAAGCCGCATCAGGTGGAATTGAGATTATATCTGAAGAATCTACCTCCAACTGGACAGTCAATAGTATGCGCATTGTGCCTGATGGTCAGTCTTTATGGATCAATGGTCGTGTTGTTGGTTCTGACGCGGATTCCAGTTCAGCACTTGCTCTTAATAAGGTTGGTGAAGCGTTTAATGGGGAGATCGCTGAGATTTTAGTTTACGATGAATCTGTTAACTCAGTTAACCGCCAAAAGATTGAGGGGTACCTTGCTCACAAATGGGGACTGGTAGCTAACCTTGATCCCATTCATCCCTATTCTTTAAGTCCACCATCATTTGGAGGTCCACAAACAATTACATTTGCTTCCCTAGTTGATAAGGCTATGGGGGATGGTTCTTTTCCTCTTCTTGCAGTAGCATCTTCGGGACTGCCGATCTCCTATATATCCTCGAACCCGTCAGTTGGAACTGTGGTAGGAAATATAGTCACATTAACCGGAAAAGGCTCAACTACTATAACAGCGATGCAGCTCGGAGATGATCGCTACGATCCGGCTCCACCAGTTAGTAGAATTCTAACTGTTATTCACCCCGGGGTTAAAGATGCCCAGATGATTACTTTTGAGATAATTCCGGAAAAGGTTCGTGATGATCCTGCCTTTGAGCTTAACGCCACTGCTGTTTCCACTGGCAAAAATCATTCAGTTTTTAATTTGCCTGTTAGTTTCGAAGTGGTCTCCGGACCCGCATCCGTAAATACAGTAGGTGTTGTAACTCTCAATGGATTGGAGGGGAATGTTACTATTACTGCAAGCCAAAGCGGAAGTGCTTATGTGAATCCCGCACCATCAATAACGCAAACTTTTTATGTTTCGGCAAAACAGCGACAGGAAATAAGGTTTCCTGCTGTTGGAGAACTTGGAGGTTTGATCAATACACCTCGTGGGCATAGACCATTAATTCTGCAGGGAGTTCGTTCAACAAGTGGTATACCACTTCAGATAACTAGTTCAGACTCGAGTGTTGTCAGAGTGTATAAGGGAAATCAAATTATACCGTTGAAGGAAGGGATCGTTAATTTGACCTTCAATGCACCCGGTAACTCTTCTTTTGTCGCTGCGGAAACTATTTCTAAATCTATTACTATAATATCTCCAAGTAAAAGCGCTTGGCGGATTTTTAGAAAAGGAGATGTTCGTTACTATAAAACCGAAGAAAGGTTTATTCAGAGATTATTGTTACGAAATGCTTTAATTGGAGAAATCCAGGGAAAGAAAGTATTTAACGAGGATTACAGCGATTCAGATGCAGACGGATACAGCAACCTGTTTGAGCGTGCAATTGGTTCCGATTCTCTCGGTCCAGATCGACCGCAAGATATTCCCTTTCAACCCGTTAGCTATGACAATAGACAAAGAATTTCATTTATTCGTTACCGAGATGAAAATGGGTCGACTTTGATTTCAGCGGGGGAAGTTTTCAACTACCATGTTGAGCAAAGTGATAATTTACAAACATGGACTAATTTTGGTTTACAACTTGAACGCTCGATTGACCTTGGTGGTGGAATGGTTCGCCAAACATGGGTTGTTTCAGAAAGTTTACCGGCTTCGGCAAAGAGGTTTCTTAGGGTTCGAATCTCTATTCCATAAGGTTTCTGTTCGCCAGTAGTTTAAAGTTTATTTATTAGGTATGGCTTTCGTAGTTGCTATATTGGAAATGAATCAGAAAATAGATTCTAAACCTTAACTCAATTATTATGAAAAAAATTATATCGTTACTCATTTTTACCATGCTCTCATCCTCCTTGTTCTCTGGAGAATATCCTGATATTAGCATTAAGGAATTACAAAATGCAATAAAGGCAGGGAAGGTGACCGTGATTGATGTAAATGGAGTAAATTCATTCAAAAAAGGCCACATCCCAACTGCCATTCACTTTTCCAGTGTGGGAAAAAAATTATCCCAATCTCTCCCAAAGAATAAAAACAATTTGATCGTATCGTATTGTGGAGGACCTGGTTGCAGTGCATACAAAAGAGGTGCAGATGCTGCTGCCAAATTAGGTTATAAAAATATTAAACACCTTTCTGCTGGGATATCTGGATGGAAACGATCTGGTGCTCAAATTGCACAAAAATAGTAGCAACCAGATTTCACAAAGGACGCCAATAGGCGTCCTTTTTTTTGGATTTTGGAAACCCATCGAGTGACTCAGATAAAATTGCTTTGATTTTTATTCTTTCATTTTCTTCCATGTAGGAAAATTTTGGTGGAAGTTGATCTGTATTACATGACAAAATAAAATTTAATTTCTTTAGTAAATGCGATTTAAATACTAAGGGTAAGCCATTAAAAGAATTTGAAAATATCATATAACTACATCTTAGATTAAATAATCTATTTTTTAGATTGAGCGTATTTAGACTATATCCCTTCAGACTCGTTATTCCTTTTCTCACAAAAAAATCTGCAAATTTTGTATTCGGATTAATGGTATTCTTAGGAATAAAAGCTTCGTTTTGAAATAAAATATAAGATAATAGGGATTTTGCTTCTTTTTCGACAAATTGCTCCACTTTTTGCTCATATGTAGGCTTGTTTTTTAATTTCGAAAGTTCCCGGAAACGGTAGGTTACAGAGAGGCAACGATTGGTAAAACCGACTTGGTGCTCCAGTATTAAATGTGGAATTATGTCACTATGTTTTGTCAGGTATTTGCCCCAATTAAATTGCATGCCCGGAGGATTAGGGATTTTAATTGTAGTACCATTTTCTATCATTCCTGTGTGGTTTGCCCATGAATTTTCAAACGGATGATTTCCTGTTATATGCCACCCGCCAAATCTTTGATCAAAAGGAACTTCATGCCCAGACAACTTCCTTCGAAAAGCGTCAATTGATCCTCCTCCTGGTCCCGGAATTGCGGAACCAATCAACAACCCCGGGGATCCCCCCATTTCTTTCGATGCATGGCACTTCATGCACCTTTTAGATCTGTAAATGGGGGGGTGTTTTAAATCCTGTGCATGAGGTAAATTAAAAATATAGGGAATAGCACCAATCTGAGGATCTATCCCTATTATTTCCACCTGTCCTCCTGGAACGTATCCTAAATAAATATCATCTGAGAAATAAATTGCTCTTGGGTTTCTTGGTGATATCCGACTCAGTTGTAAACTTGTATTCGAGTAAACAAGCAATTGCGACTCTGGAGTTATATTCAATTCCCTCAACAAAGAATTGAGGTAGTTATAATTCGAGTCATAATTGAGAGTTATTGAACCGTTCTCAATTTTCTTTATAATTTTTGAAAAAGGGTCCTCAGCTATTTTTTTGTAATAGCCATGAAGTGGATCTTCAAAATTTAAAGCGTAAAGTTTTTCTATCCTCAAGTGAGGGTGAATCAGGACATATAAAACGCTAATTATAATGAAGAACTTACTAGAAAAATTATATTTCCAGTTTCGATTAATAATCATTAACTTTAGAAAATCTGAACCAATATTTTTTTCAACTAGAAAATAAAAGTTTCGCTTTGCATTATTATTGAAAGAGTAGCATGTTGTGCATGTGTAGTTCTTACAATGAGGTTAGATATTCGCAGTTCAATTTATTCTTTAAAACTTCTATTTAGTTTAGTTTTTTCAATTGTGTTGGTGGCTAATACGAAAAATATTAGCGAACCTGTAGGGTCACTTTCAATTGTTTTACCTGCAGGGTCGGCCGTTTCCCCTACTTACAGGATCGCGTCTTCTGGATTGAATGGAAAAGTAGCATTTCGTGGACAGGTCAAGCAGGTGGACGGGGCTGATATTGTTTTTAACCGTGTGCCGGACTTACTTGATCCCACAATTTTGAGCTGGCCTTTCTCTGATGGTATCTTTGCCACCCGAAAAGCTCGCTTTGTGGCTGTTTTGGATTCTAATGATTCTGATCAGTCAATCCTTGATTTTGTCTTATTAGACGGTGGTACTGGTTATACCACTGAACCGAAAGTTTATATTTCTTCGCCATCAGATGGAAATATGTCTTGGCAGAACCATGAACCGGCAGTTGCCTACTCTTCAATTGCTTCAGGTTCGGTTACCTCCATTAACCTTGCAGTAGATTACAGGGGGAAGGGGTATCAACAAGTACCGAGTGTTGAAATTCAAGGTGGTAGGCATTTCTTGCGTTGTGTTGAACCAGGCAGTTTGCATGAAGGGAAATTTTTTCTCATTACTTCAAATACAGGAGATACAATCACTATCGAAAACCCACTTTCTGAAAATTTAAATGCTATATTTAAATCCAATGCTATGGTTGAAGTTTTCGAAGCTTGGACGCTTGGTTCATTGTTTGGGTATTCCAGTACGCAACTTCAGCAGGGAGATTCATTAGTCGCAGACTACATCTATTTGCTTAAACCTCCAGGGCAACAAGATGGCACTGCGACAGACTACATTGCCCATTTTCATGATGGAGCCAGTTGGAAAGAGGTCAATGGTTCCAATGTAAGCACGTCTGACACACTTATATACCCCGATGAATCATTCATTTTGGCGAGACGATCACCTTCTCCTTTGGAAATATCTTTGTTCGGAGTTGCTTTGACACAGGATAGCTTTGTTCAAATACCAAGTGTTGGCAAAAGGTTTTTGATGAATAATCCCTTCGGCGTTGATGTTATGCTTTCGGATTTAATTCCTACTGTTAATTTAACTTTAGATCCATCGGAGACCCAAAAATGGTTCACTTCTTTCGATCAAGAACTAGCAGATAATGTTGAGTTACTTCGGGACGGAGTTTGGACTTCCTTTTGGCATGATGGAACTAATATTGGAGTAAGCGAAGCAGCTTCATTGACCGCGAGGCAAGGGACTGGAGTTGCGGGGTCGATGACACTCCAAGACCTTTCTATGAGTGCAGGTATTATCACGGCGATGACAAATCCAGCATCTGGAAATATTGTTGTTACCTCCCAGGGACATTCATTGAGCAGTGGATTAACAGTAAGAATTTCGAACGCGTATGGTTATAAAACAAATGATGATTCGCCTAAACAACAAGTTGATGAAAATGGAAATATTGTAAGTTCTGAAGATGGACTGGTAGTAGAATCAAATGCTAATGGTTTATTTCAAATAAGTAATGTTACCCCTAATACCTTTGAAATTGTTAATAAAAGCGGAAATTGTGATTTTATTCCCCCTGCAAATTGGAAAACAGGAAGTAAGGGAACTGGATACACCTCAAACGCGTATGTTTCGTTTGTTGGAGGAGGTGGAAAAGGTGCCCAAGGAATCGCTCATGTCCATAACGGTTCAGTTCAATCAATTACTCTAACCAATCCTGGGAATGGATATGAGAGTGCTCCTAAGGTTTTTGTACATTCTGGAGGTTGGAGAAGTTTCGGTGCTGGAAACTCCCCTTATAATGATGTTCTCATTCCAGCCGGATCTGGTATTCATTTATTTCGCAACCTGCCTAATGGACTTGCGTCTATTTTGAGGGTTGGGAATCCATTGGAGTAATGAAATGAGCACTGGGTTGTTTATTTTTAATAGTGATTTCTAGCTAATTTGGAATGCATCTACATCTAGAATATCGTGGATTTCCACATCGAGGGGGAATTTTTCTCTTCTTTTTCGAAACTGTGCAAGGAATTTAGGAACGTGATTAGTGAGATAAAAAATATGGTAGCGATAATAGCCCTTCATCTTTTCTAGAGGAGCGGGAGCAGGTCCTTTAATATCGACATTTTCAATTGGATTATTTTCCAGCACCTTGGCCCACTGCTCGGCATAAAATGAAGTTTTTTCTTCACTTCTTCCTCGGAAAACATGTCGGACTAAATGCCTGAATGGGGGG
>Ga0209533_1004316_pt1 | contig 12351 bp, 16 predicted proteins | sample COG_04_FD_184748 | JGI IMG/M metagenome (GOLD analysis project Ga0209533, IMG submission 184748) | Pelagic Microbial community sample from North Sea - COGITO 998_met_04 (SPAdes) (version 2) | ecosystem: Environmental > Aquatic > Marine > Neritic zone/Coastal water | place: Helgoland, sampling... | reverse complement strand
TTTCGGTACAGACTGACAGCACCTGCATGATTGATTTGCGCATGTGTTCCATGCCCTTTTGCAGTGTCTCGAATGCTTTATAGACAGCTTGCAGCGCGGATGATTATGGCGAGAACCAGGTGGGGGGTGCTGAAAGTGACAACAATGGCACTAACAACCGCAAGCGCACTCCCGTGGCACGCAATTCCTGATATTTGTTCCATGCCGCCGGTTCTCTTGGGTCACAGCATCATCACATACGCGTCAGAACAAGGTATGGGGTGGGAGGCATTTGTCACTGCGCTGCGCGACGACAGTCGGCACAACAATACCATGATCCACGCCTTGGCAAATCTTACAGTATTTGTGATGACGAAGTTGGTGGCGGAGTCGGAGGTGAACGCGCGCATTGTTGAATGGGAGCAGATTAAAAACGCAGAGTGGTCCAGACGTACACACCCTCCGCGCGCGACGCGCGGAACGCGTCCGCGCCGGACGAGACGGACGCCGGAGCGCTACTCGGACACGTGGTGTGCATAGTGTGCTGGCAGATCTCGGAGCCGCCAGAGTGCTTCGTCAAAAGTGGAGACAATGCAGTACGCACCACAGGCAACGGCGTCCGCTGCTACGGTGTGATTGGTGGTGACAACGTATATTTGTGACATGCTGTCCATCATTTCGTCGCGGAGATCGTCTGGATCATTGGTGACCAGAACTACTCCTGGAAGGTACGTCTGGACCACGGACCAAGGCGTGTGCACGCCGGTTGACCAGACTCGATGGTGATTCCATTCAGTGACCTGTACAATGGTGGTGTCCCCATGAAGTAAAATCATGGTTCTGGAGCGCTGGATGATCATTTATACCCTTGTTTGACCTTTTTCCAAGCGTGCATAGCAAGCCGGCGCAAAGATTTGATACGAACAAAAGTGGAGTTTAATCCATATCTTTTACCCGAGAGCACCTGTGATCCTCGTATTGCAAGCGCAACGCACTTGGCAAATAAAAAGGAGCGCTGGTCACTACCAGCATCACCGTTTTTACCAATGAGCCACGGAAGCGCTTCTTTCATTTTTGCATCACGCAAGTTGAGATGTGGGTGGGTATTTTTTAGTACGGAGGCAATCTCGCGCATGTGCCCGTACAGAACAGGCGCGTAGTAGTGATGGAGTCGCGCCCAAGTAGTTTTATTGTACCACTTGTCGGCTGCCAGAAGCGGTCGGCTGTCGTAATTACTTTTAATAATCTGATGAAACCAATGGTGGCAACGCTGTGCGTAGTAGCTACGAACCTCTGGAATGTAGGTATGTAGTCTTTCCTCGTCTAAATACGTCTCTGCGTCGGCAGGAGCATCAGCATCAGCAGGAACAACACGAGGAGCCGGATGAGGAGCAGCATTATATATGTAGTTGGTTTTGTTAGCGAGTGCCAGTGCCACTGCCGGTGTCGGTACTGCCAGTGTCGGTCCCCTTGCCGCTGCCGCTTCCGCTGCCTCTGCCTCTGTCTTGCGCGCCCGGACCTCATCCTCCGTCTCTGCCACTACCGCCGCTGGTGCCGCATCTTGTGTTGGGTGTGCGTTGAGAACCAATCGCAAATGTGACATATCACGGTGCCACCCGGTCCCGTCATGCGAGAGTTTGTTAAGATGCGGAACCAATGCAGCTCTGCTTACTGCTCCTATTCTTGTCAGAAAATACTGCAAGCGCGTTGCATTGCGAACATCTTGGAATCGATGAACTTTGAAGCTTTGTGCATCCTGTTCTGCTTGTACTTCCGCTTGTATTCTTCTATCGGCAGAAGCTGGAATGTCGTCCCCTCGAGGTGTCTCAGGGAAAAGTCGACGGATAGTAGTACCAAAACCTCGTACTCCGGCACCGACACCAACGGTAGGAAAAAAATCACGAAGAGCCGCAAGAGCAGCGTTAGCAGCAGCAACACGACTCTGAACCTGCTTCCGCGCGGATTTCACTGCTGCCAATGTTCGTGCCGCCGCCGCTATTAAATTTTGTTCCACCTTTGTTCCAGCAAGGTGCACTGCACTCACTAACTTGTTTGCCATGTTTTCAGCTACACCCCACGCAGCAGTCTCCGCCTTTTTTTGGGCATCCTCGGCAAACCGACGAGCCTGAGCCACCGCAGCATTGTCAATATTTGCGTGATGTATTGCTTCGAGTGCTCGTGTCGCAGCATCCAGTGAAGTTTGCACTCCAATAATACGTGCATCGTTCTGTGCCCCAGCTGCAAATCTCACAGCTGCATCCCAATCGTTACCTATTATCGCACCCAGAGCCCGAACCGCTGCTGTTTGTGATACAAACTCTGTATTCACCGCTGTATTTATTGCGATAGTTACTCTCTCTTGTGTGCGCTCTGCTATTAATGTCACCCATTGCACGTCTGGATCCTGCATGCTTGCTTCGTCATCGACGCCGACGTTCAGCGCGCGTGCGTATATACACCAACGATGTACATCGGCGTCTGCCAGCACGTGTGCCTCTCGGCGCGCATTCGCTATGTCGGAGTCGGTGATCATGCGTTCTGTTTGTGTGTTATTGTCAATCATGGAATTAAAATTTTCTTGCCAGTAGTTGTCCAGGTTTTCATTTGTGAAGGCAGCGACCTGTGCAATGAACTGATACTCGACTGATTCTCGTAATTGTGTGAGCTCGTGCTGTTTGCGCTGCTCGTAAATGGCGAGTCTGTTAACCAAGTGTTTGTTCTTGTACATGTAGGGTGGCAGCAAGTCTGAGATCCGCGTGTTGATTTGTGCCGTTTCCTCCTCCGACTTCCCCTCTGGTTCCTCCGCCTGTGGTGTGGGACCCCAAGTCCAGTCCATCTTTTTGTGATATGGATCCACTGCTTAAATAGAAGATGAGTGGAGATCCGCATGAAGTAAAATTCAGTATAAATAGCCAGCATTTGCGTAGATAAAATGGAACCTGCACCCGAGTCAAAAATGTCCGAACCCACCATGAATGCCGGCGGCGAGCAGCATACCCGTCGCGTTGTCTTTGAGTGTGATGCGCGTGGCAGCAAGCTAGCCTTGGGCAAGACTGTCAAGTTTAGTAATCCCGGTGATGTGTTCCGACCGATGAAACCTGCGGATCTGAGTGCGGAGGAGGACGCTGCGTTTGAGGCACAAAACTTTGAGAAGGCAATTATCACTGGCGTGACACTGAAGTCGGTCTCGAGCAACTGTCCGGAGCCGGTGACCGTGGGATTGAATTTGTTTGAGGGTCAGCCAAAGATTGTCAACTCTGCTGGATGGTTGTACGCCAAGCAGACGAACGACATGACCAAGGACCATGCACATCAGAACGAGGGGTTCACCAACCTGGTGACGGTGCTGCCAAACGAGAAGCAGCGCATGAACGAGGTGCTGTACAGCCCGGAGAATGTGCTGTCTGATCAGTACATCAACAAGTATGGTGCCTACACAGTGGAAAAGCTCTGGGAAAACATTGTCCCGTTCCCCAACGAGCCCTACTACTATGTGGACCAGGATCATGTGGTTATGAAGATTATTTCACAGAACTGGGAGCAGCTTGGTATTTCTCCAGAGAATGAACAAATGCGCGAAGGACACTGGTTGAAAGTATCAAAGGATGTCGTGAAGAACTGTATCTCTCAGTTGTACGAGAACGTGATTTCACAAATTCCCTACACCAATTTCAAGGAGCTGGGTGCGAGATTCCAGGGCAACACGTCGGGAGACACCAGATACAAGGTTGTGTGTGAAATGTTAGTGAATTACAAGTTTCCATAATATATATACTTAAGACAAATGTTGTACTATTTCTCTGGGTAACGTGAGATTTCCATCACTGTACATGTTGAGAATTTTAAACTGATCTTTCAGTTGTAAAAGCTGCTGCATGACAGCATCGCTGTACGGCAGCTTGATCATGTTTTGTGCGGTGTGTGCGTGCGCGGCTTTCGAGTCTGGAATATGCTCTGCCGGTGGCGTCATCTGCAGCAGTTGTGGTGGCGTGAGTCGTGCGTGGATGGGGGTCAGAGAGACCGAGACGTTCAGTGGACGATAGTGCAGCCCGTTGCCAACGGAAGAAAGCTCCCCAGAAAACTGTTTCATCGCGTGTGTGTTGACAACTTCTTTCCCCTCCCAATCACAGCGCTCGTAGAGACTCTGCAAATCTTTCTTGGACATGTTAGAAAGATGTTCGTCCTCGCGAATGACATCAGACGGGTGATCTGTTGCGGTGACGGCTTTGTAGCCGACAAGAGGCGACATGAGCACGAGCCCTGGACCCTTGTACGCTGCGTTGTAAAAGTGGAAGTTGGTAGCACCTTTGTACAACATGTTGCAAAAGCTGGTGCTGACAAGCTCGTCGGCGCCCATGACAGTAGCAATGGCTTTGCACTGGTCGGACACCACTGTCTGCGTGTCGTTTGAGTAAACGGACTGCACAGTTCCTTGCCACTGTTGCTCCAAATGTGTGTCCACGATGGTGTACGTGTTCCGCACTTCGTTACCCATCTGATCAATCTGCTGTGTCTCGTAGATGCCGGCACTCGCGTTCATGGGTGGGAGGTCGTACGTGTCGCTCCCAACTTTTTGATACGTGCCACCCTTGAAGAGCGCGCGGCATTGTGTAACGTTGGGATGGAGCCACAGGATGTCTGCGCTGGTCAGCTCGTACTCCGGCTTGACGGTGACAATCAGACCCTTGTAGACGCTCTGTTGGTGGAGACGTGAGTTATCGTGATCCAGTTGAAAGTTGGACAAAAACTGCACATTGACAAAGTGGGGTGATTTCTCTAGATGTGCTTGCACCACAGCTTTGTGTGGATCTTGACGGTGCGCCAGTGTGGGCTGCATGGACATGTTATGTACAGCATGGATTCTTTTTATAGGAGCAGATTCCTGATCAGTTTTTTGATTGTATATATAGAACAGATCCGCTTACTTAAAACAGACAATGTCGTTCGTGAACAAACCCACCCAGAAAATGGAAGCACAACCCTTCAAGTTTTTGTTGGAATTGGTGCCCAACCCAGCGTCCAAGTGTACACCACAGCAGCAGTTAGCCCAGCAAGACATTATTAATCAGATTAAATTAGCAGGTGCTGACCTGTTTCGACCAAACCCCGCAGTGGGCATTGGCAGTGAGCTCAAATCCAAAGAGTTGTGGAAGCGCGAAGTGAAAGTGTCCGATCTTGCGGCTGCGATGGATAACTACGACTTGGTCATGCGCGTCAACATGAAGAGTGAGGATTGCAACACTCCGTCAGTGGCGGTCATGGCAACAGCAGCCAATTTGCGCAACAACGAGGTCATCTCTTCGCCAAGTGGTGCGTTTTCTTTAGTCCGCCACGGCAACTACATCCGAGGAGTGGACGTTGCTTGATGTGCGTCTCTTTTTTTGTGGTGGCTCCGGCGGCGGCTCCGGCGGCGCCGGCGGTGTGCTGTTCAGTAAAGACAGAGGCATCCCTGTAATCTTGCTACACCCGTTGACAAGTGCCTCCCACGTAATGACGCCGGCGTCATATAGTTTTTGGAGCTGCTCCAGATCAATGGGTTCATGCTGGACCTTTACATTTATAATCACCTTTATTTCATTCTTCAACTTATCCTTGTACATCTGTTTACCCTTAGGTACTTTGGTCTTGGTGGGCAAGACGTAGACCTTCGTATACAAATCAGTAAACAATATAGACAGCTTCCCCCTCCACCATTCAATTGTGTTGTTGAACACTGCCTCAACGCCGTCCGTGCTGCTTTTAAACTGACTGTCTGCCACTAGCAGTGCACGCGGGACACCAATGGTTGTACAAAGTTCTTCCTGGAGAATCTTGTGCAGTTGTGCCAAGTCCTGGCGCGCGGTGTTCTGTGCAGTGTGCACAACACGGAGACCGGCAGGCAATTGGACAATATCCTTTAAATTATTAGGTGCCAGACCGCTGTTCTTGTTTCTCCCGTCGCGCAACATTTCATCGTACATATCTTGCTGATTTTTTAATATGTCAATATTCGTTTTATTCCTAGTAAAGTGCTCGTCCTGGCGCGTGTCCGCCGAGTCGTCTTGTACATAGTAATCAAAATCAACGCCCTCTTGTTTTTCCTGGGTCGTCTCATGCATTTCTGCGAAGTACTTTGGACGACTTTTCTGTACTTCCATGGTGCGGCACGACGCGCGCAGCGTTTTGAGAAATTCTAATTTTTCAAAACACTTTACATAAGTAGACGTAATCTCGACGTTCCCGTTCCCGTCCTGCGTTGGTATCATGCCAAAATGATCGTACACAAGCACGTCCTTTGGAAGTTCAAAGCGAGAGTGAATCTCGTACGTGGTCTCCAGCCCGTCTATCATGGTGATCTGGTAGGTATCTGGTGCGAGGACGTAGGGGTAAAGACGCTTGGCAGCATCCCGTCGCAAGACAATGACCACAAACCCAAACACCATCACCTGGTCCAGTATCTGTGGCAGCGCAAGTGACCAGTGTGAGGAAAGAGCGTCGGTGACGTCGAGTGGCGGTGTGTACGCACGCCCCTGCTTCTCAAGGGACAGACCTGGGATAGACAGATGTGCAATTAGCATCTGACGCGCCATGTACATAAAGGACGATGTTTTGTACTGGTGCCACAGAAAGAGACGCTGATTTCGAGGAATTGGTGATTGCATGTATTTAAGACAGGAAATGCAGGTATAAATACATGTGCGATGCAACTTCCTACTATGTTGGTCTTATAATGGTGATAAGTGGATCTAGCTTGCTGTTATATGCCTATCTGCTACAGCGGTATAATAGATACAAGCTCAAGTAAGAATGACGTTCCGTGTTCCTTGGTTTGTGCTGCTGGCAGTCGGACTCCATCGCGAGCAACCGTACATTCGAGAACCGTACACAACAATTGTCTTGATTCTGTACGCGCTGACCATGTCGGTGGCGTGGGTGGTCACACACGAGGAGGAGTGGAAGCGAAAACTGCACGTGACACAAACCGAGCATCGCCTGGTGTATATCAAAATAGGGGAGTTTTTAGTGGCGCTGCTGTCAGCATACGCAAGTGTGTATTTATTACTGGCTACAATGATTCCCAGTGGCGTGTTTTGGGTGTGCCTGGGACTGGGCACGCTGGGTCAGTACGGTCGACGGCACCTGTGGAAGCGTGAAGAGCTCAAGAGAAATCTCTGCGAAGGCGTCTGAAGACGTGGCGTGCTCAGAACTCTGCGTCCAGCGTAAACACCTGCTGTGCGGCGGACACGCCCACGCCTGCCTTGGAGTATTCGGAGACGCGCTTTTCAAAAAAGTTGGTCTTGCCCGACAGTGAAATCATGTTCATCCACTCAAACGGGTTGGCAACGTTGTAGATCTTGTCAACACCAAGCCGCGTGCACCAGTAGTCCGCCACAAACTGCACGTACTGAATCATCTGGTGCATGTTCATACCAATCAGTGGTGCGCGGAGAGCGTGCTCGACAAAGTGCGCCTCGGCATCGACCGCGTCACGCACAATCCGATGCACTTCCTCCTGTGGCAGCGGCACGCCTCGCGCGTACTTTTCACAGGCAAACTCGGTGTGGAGCGCCTCGTCGCGCGAAATGAACTCGTTGCTGGTACAGATGCCCGCCAGACCCACCCCACGCTTTTTGAGCCAAAAAATGCAGGCGAAGCTCGCGCTGAAAAAAATTCCCTCCACTGCCGCAAACGCCACGACGCGATGCTGGAACGACAGCATGCGGTTCGTGTGCTTCTTGCACCAGTCTGCTTTGCGGCGAATGCTCTCGTTGTGCTCAATGGCGTTGAACAGCTGCTGGCGCTCAAGAGGGTCGTGCACGCAGGTGGTAATGAGCTGACCGTACATTTCGGCGTGAATGTTTTCCATCGCAATTTGAAACCCGTAAAAACAAACGGAAGGCAGGTCCGTCACCTCCACGGCAAAGTTCATCAACAGATTATCATTCACAATGCTGTCGGCATGGGCAAAGAAACTGAGCACACTCTTGATAAAATGTTGCTCGTCCTTCGTAAGAACATCGTAATCTTTTTTATCCTGTGATAAATCTATCTCCTCCACCGTCCAGAAGCACGCCACCGCCTGCTTGTACATGTCCCACATCTTTATGTCCACTCCCTCCATGTTGAACACCGTTGTCACGCGGCGCGCAGCACGCGCAGCGCAACATCGGCGCCACGCGCGCTGGATTCGCACAGCACAGTACTGGCGCACCTTGTCGTCCCAGATATCCTGAGTCGTGGCTGTGTGCTGCTGCATTCTCTGCATGCGGTGATGGCGGGCGTGGTTCATGTGGTTCATGTAGGTGCGCTTCTCAGTGCAACTGTCGCCATAGATATACCCAAGTGCCAGACAAGATTAAAATCGAAACGTCACATGTGTGCCTGTGGTGCCGCTGCCACCACCGCCACCATCTTTCTTCGGTTTCTGTGCTGCCTCTGCTTCCCATGCTTCCCGTGCCCGTGCTTCCCGTGCTTCACGTGTGGCTGTAGCCTTCTTCCTCTTCTTCTTCTTCTTCTTCTTCTTCTTCTTCTTCTTCTTGGGTTCCTCTTCATCTGCTCCCCATGCTTCCAATGCTTCCAATTCTTGCTGTGCTTGTTGTGCTTCCTGTGCTTCCCGTGCTTCCCGTGCCCGTGCTTCCTCCGACTCTGGTCTACATATCTTCTTGTGTCCATTTATCTTCTTCTTCCAATGTTTCACTTGACATTCTTTTCCGCAGTAAAAGACTCGGTGACACCTACTGCATGGTCTGAGTTTGTGCTTTGGATCACAGTGTGGTCGGTAGCAAGATGCACATTCAAGGGGTTCTGGAATGAACGAGGGTGTTGTTCTTCCTTCGATTTCGTCAAGTTGTTGGAGTCCTTGGATGGCACCCTCGTTACCTTGCTCTGCCGCTTTCACCCACCATTCGCGAGCTTTTTCAAAGGATTTCTCGACACCTTGATCTGAGAAATAGAGACAACCCAGATTGACCTGCGCATAAGCAATTCCCTGCCTTGCTGCTGCTTCGTAATATTCTGCTGCTCTCTCATAACTTTGTTTCACACCTTTACCAGTATCGTACATGAAACCGATATTGAACTGCGCTTTGGCATATCCTTGACTCGCGGACAGTTCGAACAACACTATTGCTTGTTGGGCGGATTTCTCAACACCGTTACCATGTAGGTACTTTTCACCCAGTATGTTCTGCGCCCATGCTTTCCCTTTCTCAACCCATTTAAGAAGCTGCTCGAGCTCCTCCTCATCTGAGTCAGGATACTTAGTACGACACAGAGGACAACTATCTTTTTGTTTTTGACTCAAGCTGCTCACTTTAATTCCTTCGTCACACCATTTGTGAATTCCCTTGCCACAACATGCATAACGTATAAATTTCGTCGGATCCTTTTGTAGTGGCTCAATGCAAACTGGACACACGTCCTCTTCCTCCTGCTCCTCTACAGTCTCCTTCGGTTTACCCTTCGTTTCACCCTCTTCTTCGAACTTATCATCAGACGTGCTTGCAGACATGCTCGTTTACAGGTGGCATCATGTCTATATATAGGATGAATTATCCATAACACAAACGCATTTCCGCATATGAAAGTGCCCTGCCAGTTTCTTGATCAGTAAACATATGTTTGACAGCTGCATCCACACCTTCCTCTACCATCACTTTGAGAGCCCTTTTATTAGTATCATCCATAACCTCGTAATGCGGTGTTTTACATACCATAGCTTCTTCCCCAGCTTTGTCAGACGTGTCCTCAGGTGTGCCCTCAGGTGTGCCCTCAGGTGTGCCCTCAGGTGTGTTCGACATGGTTTTAGGTGGCATCATGGTTATATATACCCACGGTGAATTCCGCCAGCCAACTCTATTTAGGGAGCGACCCAGCCTTCTAAAACATGTATTCCGCCACGACGCGTGCCAAAACCAACCCTCTTCACTGGATTGTGGTGTTTTTGTTCGCCGCTGCTTGTGTGAGCTGGATGCTGGTGGACACGACGCCAGAGTTTGTGTTCAAGCACTCGGTCAAGTACCAGGAAGCAGCGGTCAAATCACTCCAGCTGGACGACACCTACCGCGTGCAAATGCAGCGCGTGAGCCAGAAACTGCGCGAGTTCTGCGATCGAGGGTCGCACATCGTCTTTGCACACAACGTGCAGTTCCAAGGAGAACGATTGAACGATCACATGTTCCACGTGTGTGGTGGCAGCACGTGGATCAACGCACGCGTCGTCTCAATGTCCACACAACTGGTCCAGTGCCAGGAAGAGTACGCGAACACGTACCGGACGCGGCACAAAGCCAAAGAAATCCACATGCGGGCAGTAGACGTCGACACGTGGTCCGAGAGAGAGGTGACGGGGAGCGCGGCAACAGCCTGTCGATGGCAGCACGCCATTGACATTCTTGAAAATAAATGGCTCTGACCGACTTATAAACATTCACAACACACTCAGCAACCCATGGAGCCCATGGAACCCATAGAGCCCATAGAGCACAGGAAGCTATGCAAACGCTGCAACAAAAAGTACAAAAAAAGTGAAAACCTTGGAACGTGGGAGTGTCGACGCCACCCGGGAGCGTACTGGGAATCCGGGTACGAGTGCTGCCAACGCAAGATAACGAGAAACGTGCGGTCGCCGCGCGGATGCACGCCATGTGACCATGGCGACGATCTGGAGACGCACATACTGGATCTGAACAATCAGGACGATCTTGGCACCATCAAGGCATTAATTGCGTCAGGTGTGAAACTTCAACAGAAGGGAGACAAAGTGCATGTATGGCGATGCCAGTCGAACGCAGAGGACGTGCACTAGATGCACTAGATGCGCAAGATCCAGAGCGTGGGGGAGGTGCGACAGCTGTGCACTGCAAAGGACGTGCGTGTTGTCAAGACCTGTTCAGAAAAAATTACGGTGCAGATCCGCACTGCACTGGTGCTGGAGAGGATGGGATCGCTGTACTACATTGGATGCATGGAACCGGGCACCGCCTGTGCGGATCGGGTGTTGCACGCGAGCACCGACACCAGCGCCACCGGTGTCACCCTACGAGCAGCGCCCTGGCTAATCAAGCAGCGCCTGCAATATTTGGCAGGAGCACTGCCGTACACCACACCACTTGCCAAACACATGTTGTATCGAGCACTGGCATCCACTCCAGAGTTGTCCATCCTGTCGGTGCTGGAGGGGCACGAGCATTCGCCGCTGACAGAGGAGCTGCCATGGGGATTGACAGCAGAGGCACAAGTAGCAATACGAAGAATTCACACAAATGTATAACCTTCTATTTTTTAATTCTAGAATGCAGACTCCTGTCCAAACCGCAACCGCAACCGGAACCGCAACCGGAACCGCAACCGGAACCGCAACCGGAAACGTGCGACAGGAGCTGACAATTGTCAACACTCGACTTGACGTAATTGAAGATATGGTCCATAACCTACTTGAGAATGGACAACACATGGATGAAAAACTGACGGCGCAACTGGAGGAGGTACGACACGAGATCAAGCAGCAGCATCAGACCATCAAGAAACTACATCGAGGATGGTGCTCCAGACCCCGCTGCTCACTCCGCATGCTCAGCATTGGGTTCCTCGTCATATTTGTCATCTGGGTCCTCGTTGCCTTTTTCTAAGACACATCCGCGATAAATGACCTCGATCAGCGTGTCCAGACGCGCGTTCATGGTCGTGTCCAGCTCGTACGTCTTTTTCAGCGCGTTGAACCCGCGCACGGCGCCCAGCAAATGCTGCTCCATGTGCTGTGCAACCGTGTCGTCAGCCGCTGCGCGGTACTGGAGCGCCACGCCAACCACGTCCTGCAGACGACCAAAGTCACTGTCGCGACTAGACCCGTCCCACCACCGCTGCAGAAACTCAGGGACATACTTGTGCCGCTGGATGCGGAACAACAGCGCGCGCGTGTGCAGACGCTGGAAGGGTTGCAAACGCGCAATAACTTTGAGATTGACCCACACAGTAGGATCCAGAGCAGGGTCCATTCTTACACGGTGACCGCAGCTTTATATACAAAAAAAAAATACTATATAAACACGTACAAAATAGACAAAGTAATGGAGGCAATACTTAGGCAAATAGTCTACAGCGCCGAAGCTGGTGTCTATTTTATAGACCATCTTTTGACTATACTTAAACCGATTGCAAATGAAATACCTAAGATTATGCACACGCTTGAAGGAGAAAAAAAACAATTCGAAATGGGAAAAAAAGTTTTGAACCAAAAATATATAGAAGCGCTAGTCAGAGCAGCTAAAGGTTTTTTAACTGAGAAGAACAAAAATCTTGAACTTCGCCGCCGCGTTATAACAGGTATTTATCAAACTGTATCGTCGCTGCACTTGGAACAAAATCAAGGTAGCAGCGGCGGTAGTAAACGTG
>Ga0209533_1004315_pt1 | contig 12351 bp, 13 predicted proteins | sample COG_04_FD_184748 | JGI IMG/M metagenome (GOLD analysis project Ga0209533, IMG submission 184748) | Pelagic Microbial community sample from North Sea - COGITO 998_met_04 (SPAdes) (version 2) | ecosystem: Environmental > Aquatic > Marine > Neritic zone/Coastal water | place: Helgoland, sampling... | reverse complement strand
CATGGTGGGTGCTGAATGTGATGCCAATTCTGTTGAAATTGCAAAGGCGAATATGCAGCATACAAAATCATTAAAAAATAAAATTGAAATTCGACACCAAGAAAATAAGAGTTTCCTTTTTAAGAATATAATTAAAACAGAGGAGCAATTTGATTTCACCGTTTGCAATCCTCCTTTTCATACCTCTAAAGAAGAGGCATTTAAAGGGTCTCAAAGAAAAATTAATAATTTAGGACGTGAGTTTGATAAAAAAGAAATCGCTCTTAATTTTGAAGGCCAAGCCAACGAACTTTGGTGCAACGGTGGCGAGGCGCTTTTTATCAAACGATTGATAAAGGAAAGCACCGCGTTTAAAAATCAAGTGAAAGTATTTTCTACACTGGTTTCAAAAACAGACAGCTTAGCCAGCATTGATAAACAACTCAAAAAAGCCAAAGCGAATTCTTATGTAGTGCCAATGGATTTGGGCAATAAGAAAAGTCGTATTGTATTGTGGTGGTTTGATGCTGCCTTATAAATCTATTATTTTTACAATATTTGTTAAAATAAATACAGTAAAAGTTTAATAAAATGATACACCTAGTTCAAGAATATAATAATTATACGCAATCAATCCCTAGCCTAATTGCTAAGACAGATTATAAAGCTAGCTATTTTATAAAATTACTTAATTTGAAGGCACCAACGTATTATAGAAAATTAAGAGATAATGCTTTTACAGCAAACGAAGTATTTACTTTGACAAAAGCATTGTTCCCAAAAGAAACTTTTAAAGAAGAATTACTAGCAAGTTTGAATAAGGGTAGAAATGATTTTAAAAATAGTAATGTAATTTCTTCAGAAGAAGTGAGAAAAGAGATGAGGGAAAAAATTCAATCCTACCAATAAGGGTTTTTTGGTAATTGTTCCATAATCTAATGACACGAATTAATCATTCCCATAAGTATCAAAAAATTCAATTATGGATGGATCACAATTCAAAAATACTATTTAAAAATTATGTGAACGTGTTTTCTCCATTGGTTTCAAAAACAGACAGTTTTGTCGTGGTTTGATGCTCCCTTATAAGACCGTTACCCGTACTTTTTTCTTTTTGAGTCGAGAGTTATTTAATTTCTCAACCAAGTCCTCTGCGATTGCCTTAGGTACTGCCACAAACGCACAATCTTGTTTCAACTCGATGTTTCCGAGCTGATCCTTTGTGATGTTCCCTTGTTTGAAAAAGAGGCCTGCAATATCCCCTTTTGAGATTTTGTCTTTCCGACCGCCTGAGATAAACAAGGTTTCCCAAAACTGTGGCTTGCGAACGGATTGTTTTGAGATGTTTACGATTTTAGAATTATGGATGTATGCTGGTAAATCTTCGGCATCTCCTTTCATTATATACGCAGTTCCTTTTGAATCCACTCTGGCAGCACGTCCATTTCTGTGGATAAATTCTTCTTTGGCGCGAGGCACTTCAAAATGGATGATAAATTTCAGTTCAGGAATGTCAATACCTCGAGAGGCTAAATCCGTCGCTATGAGAATTTGATTGGTGCCATTTCTGAATTTTATCAAAGACCGTTCTCTTTCTTTTTGCTCCATCCCTCCCACAAAACAACTGTGGTTGATCTTGTTTTTATCTAAAAAACGACTTACGGAATCCACGCTATCTCTTAAATTACAAAATATAATCCCTGTTTGATTGCCAAGATGTCCAACTAAATCCAAAAGCGTTTGAGGTTTGTTTTTAGACGGATAGACCACGGTTTTAATCTCCAGTTTAGAAACCACTTTTTCTTTCAAATAGTTAACCGTTGTGGGCTGGTCCAATCGAACAAATCCAGGGATATTGATACTTTGAGTGGCAGAGGTTAAAATCCGTTTGTTGATACGTGGCAACTGATGGATAATTTCTTTCATTTCAGCTTCAAATCCATCTTCGAGCGACTTGTCAAATTCATCTAAAATAAGTGTTTTTATACTCGTTTTAGAAAAACGATCGTTGCTAAAATGATCTGCAATTCTTCCGGGAGTTCCTATTAAAATAGCCGGTACGTGTTTGATTTCAATTTTATCTTTGGACATCGGACGTCCGCCGTAGACGGCATTCACTTTAAATCCAGATCCCATACTGCGCACCACTTGCTCAATTTGTATGGCCAATTCGCGTGAGGGCACAATAATCAAGGCTTGCACCTCTTGACTCTCGGGGTCAAGTAATTTGATAAGTGGCAACAAAAAAGCCAATGTTTTTCCAGTTCCTGTAGGAGATAATAAGATGGTATTGGTGGTTCTATCAATCACAGAAATCGCTTCCTCTTGCATTGGATTCAATACATGAATATTTAATTTCGTTAAAATATCTTGTTGTTCTTTAATTGTATTTGCCATAATAATTACTTCTTTTTTGAAACCTCAATTTTTGATTGCGCTGTACTTGTTTGCGCTAGATAATTTGCCACTACTTTTTCGATCAATTCCTCTTTGGTCAAATGGTGAAAAATGGTACTTACATTCTCTCTGAATGTATCTGAAATTGTACGATTGGGTTTGGTCTTAAATATTTTTTTCGCCCACAACAATCCGTTGTTTTCTTCGATACTTTGAGCATCTGCTTTTTTGAATTCATGAAATTTAATTCCTAATTCTTGTTCAAATTCAGGAATGTCTTTAACTTCTTCTGCTTGTAATATGGTTAAGGATAACCCCTTTGCGCCTGCTCTTGCCGTACGACCACTTCGGTGTACATAGGCTTCAAAGGTATCTGGCAAATGATAATTAACCACATAGGCAATTTCTTTCACATCAATACCACGGGCTGCTAAATCGGTTGCTACCAAAATATCAATAAAGCCTTCTCTAAACTGACCCATGATTCGATCGCGAATGCCCTGAGACAAACTCCCATGAAGCGCTCCCGATGAGAATTTATTAATGGCTAGATTTTTCGCTAATTTATTAACGGCTGCCTTTGTTTTACAAAATATAATGCCGCGCTGCCCTTCTTTGGTACTTAAGAAATGCATCAAAACATTCAGTTTTTCAATAGGTTCTACCACCACATACTGATGATCGATTCCTTTGTGACCAACCGTTGTCATATCGGCTTCAATGTGTATCACATGTTTGGACATGTAATTTTGAACCAATTGTTTGATCGCTCCTGATAGTGTTGCGGTAAACAACAGCGTTCTCCGTGTTTTTGGGACCTCTTTAATAATTAGGTCTAAATCTTGTTTTAAAGCACTTACCATCTCATCGGCTTCATCCAATACTAAATACGATAACTGTTTAAGGTTAATCGCGCCACGCTTCACTAAATCTACTAAACGCCCTGGAGTTGCCACCACAATATGGGTTGGAGTTTTTAAACGTTCTATTTGAGGTTTTATAGGAATCCCACCACAAACCGCTGCCACAGATATTTCTGGACAATGCGCTGCATAGGATGTTAAGTTCGCATGAATTTGTTGTCCTAGCTCTCGAGTAGGTGCTAATATGACAACTTGTACATGTGCGTTTTCTAAGTCGATTAATTGTAACAAAGGAATTCCAAAGGCTGCCGTTTTTCCTGTGCCTGTTTTGGCCACAGCAACGATGTCTTCCGTTTGATTTAGAACTACCGGAATGGTTTTCACTTGAATGTCTGTAGGAACAGAAATTTGTAAATCGGCTAAGCCTTGTTGCAAGAGTATATTAATTCCTAAATCAGAAAACGGTTTTGACATAACATAATTTTATGCAAAGATAACTATACAAAATCCGAGAAGCGTGTAAATAGGAACGCGAATTCAATTTTAAAAAAGATAAAAAAATCTTCCGAGGAAGACCCTAGTTAAAATAAGCTTAGGCTTCTTGAACAGTGCGCTTAGATTTTCTGTAGATGTAATTCGGGTAAATGCTTCGTTTTGCAAAACGATTCAATTTATTAGAATTAATCATTTTTATGTAGATCGGTTTTGTCACTCCAAAGTATTCGTAAGTAGTCCCATCTAAAAAGGTGATTTCTAAAAGCATCCCTTTGTGAATGTAATCAGCGATCCCAGAGTTGTTAATCGTTTCCGTATACACTTCTAAATTCGCTGCAATCGTTTCGGGAGCAATGCTCACTAGGAAATGATATCCATCAATGATTTCACGACTTTTCAGTTCCGCTTCTTCCGCTTTAGAATTATGTTCTTGAAACTTATCTGGATGCCATTCTTTCACCAAGTTACGGTAACTCTTTTTGAGTGTCTTAAGATCAATTTCCTTTTCAACACTAAATAGTTTTTTATACTGACTGATACGCTTCATAGACTCTTTTTTTAGCAGCTGCGAAACTACATCTTTATTCTGAACTAGGAGATGTAATTAGGGTGTTTTTATTTATGTGTAATTCATTAAACAAAATTCGCGCCTTAAAAAGTAAAAATTAAGCACAAAAAAAGCCCAACATCTAATGTTGAGCTTTTTGTTAAACTTGAAGTATATTTATTAGATAACTTTTACGTTTACTGCATTTAATCCTTTGTTTCCTTCTTGAAGATCAAATTCAACTGAATCGCCTTCGCGAATCTCGTCAACTAATCCAGAAATGTGTACAAAATGGTCTTTTTCAACTCCTTCTTCAGTGATAAATCCAAATCCTTTAGATTCATTGAAAAACTTTACTGTTCCTTTACTCATAATAGTGTAATTAAAATTTATAATATTTTTGCAAATATACAATCTTTTAATAGAAACCTAACTATTTAATTTACTTATTTTCAATTTATTATAATTATGCTTATTTTAATGTGATGCTTTCAATTGCTAAATAAAAACGCTCATTGGTTTTGTTCCCTATTAAAAACGCAATTTGTTCAATTTTGTCGGCATCAAAATTAGGGATATCTAATTGTCTACCTCTAAAACTTGGAGAAAAATCTTTGAGTGGTATTATAATTTCTTGTTCTAAACCTGTGGTTGTAAACGTGTATATATAAGAATGACGTTGACTGTCAGAACTTTTTAATCTGAATTGATAGGATTTACCATCGCCCTTTAATTTTAAAACAACAGATTCAAATCCCATTGTTTTAATTCCATCAAAATTATAGCGAAGTGAAGAGAACCCTCCGTTGTTTTCGGTGGTGACATAGCCTTCAAACACTCCAAAACCTTCTGAATTGACAGTGAAATCGCCTTGAGACTTCCCTCCCATCACACGGTCATCTACAACTTGCCATCCTTTGGTAGAACTGCCAGATTCAAATTTAAAAATAACATTTGGAGATTGAAACATATTCATAACAGTCACTAAAATCAGTGTATATAACATCGTTGTAAAATCTATACTTTTGGAAGTTCTTCAAAAATTTCATCGAAATTCTCTCTTAAATAAGCTCTTAATTTCTTTTTGTAATCATCTTTAAGCCACGACAAAAAGTTGTGTGTGCTCTTGCTGATACATTTTGAATAGCGATGGATTCTGAAATCTATATCATCGGTCAAAAGCTTCACTAAGTCCAAAGCATCATAAACATCTTCACTATTTTCTATACATATAAGTGCATGTTGTTCAATAGAGCGTTTCAACACTACTTTTGAGGACTCACCACTTCGAATGGATTGAATGTAGGTTTTATTGACATCAAAATACACATCTTCAGAATTAGAGAAGGAGGCTCTAATGTCTTCGGGCATTTCATATATGAAATTACTTTCGAGTTCTTCATCACTTAAAACCCCATCTAAATAATAGTTTGGATATTTAAAGATGCGTTGCCAATCTAAGTTTGTACTTCCCCATGGGCCAAAACGGTGAAAGTTGTTTCCTAAATCAATCACGTCAAAAGAATTTTTATTCTTTAAAATACGCGACCCTCTACCAATCATTTGATAATAAAGCGTCAATGATTTAGTCGCACGATTTAAGATGATGGATTCTACAGTTGGCTCATCAAAACCAGTGGTTAATATACTTACCGAAGTTAAGATGGCATTGGGCGTCTCTTTAAACCATTTTAGAATTTGAGTCCGTTCTTTTTTAGAAGCCGTATTGTCTAAATGTGCCACTGGATAACCGGCATTTCTAAACAGGTCATAAACAAATAATGAGGTGTTGATCCCATTATTGAATATCAATGTTTTCTTTCCTTCGCAGCGTTCGTTGTAAGCTTCCATTAACTTGGAAAGCATCTCATTATTGGTGTATAAATCTTCCGAAGATTTGACCGTATAGTCCCCATTAGCACCGACCACTAAAGAGGTCAATCCAACATTGTAAGAGAACATCTTAGCTTGCGCTAAAAATTCGTTTTCAATTAAAGACTCAATACTCTCACCTACAATTAACTCATTGTAATTATCGGCCATTGGAAGTTCAATATTTGAACTTAGTGGTGTTGCCGTTACTCCTAAAACGAATGACTTTTCAAAGAATTTAAAAAGTTTCGTAAATGAATTGTAATGGGCTTCATCAATAATAATCAGCCCGATGTCTGAAATGTCTAATTTATCGTCTTTTAATCGGTTGTTGAGAGTTTCAACCATTGCCACAAAACAATCAAATTTAGATTGGTCTTCTAAATTGGCTTTGCTATCAATCACCTTATTTTGAACTCCAAATTCTGTCAATACAGAAGAGGTTTGTTTACAGAGCTCAATACGGTGGGTCATTACCAACACTTTTTTCTTGTGTGTTTTCAGGTATTGACTCACAATTTCAGAAAAGATCACGGTTTTACCACCACCAGTTGGTAATTGGTACAAAAGATGATAATCATCTGCAGCCGTTTCAAAACATTGAAAGATTTTTTGAATAGCTCCCTTCTGGTAGCTATAGAGTTCTTTGCCCGTTTTACGTTCTTCTTGTTCTGAAATGGAAAGCATATTGGTTTTGGTTGATTTTTGCAAAAGTACACTCTTTATTGAGTATATAAAGAATTATTCTGAACTTTTTTTGTGTTAGATTAAAATAAAAATGAGTCCTAATTAATTTGTCTATGTTAAATTAATACGATTATTTCATTGTTTAATTGAAAAATTTACTAGTTTTAAAGAATCTTAACCTCAGATACTATGGAACAAACATCAAATCGCCCTTCAAATCAATTTTGGATCATTAGCATTCTTGCCATTTTGTGGAATCTGATAGGTGTTTTCGCTTATCTAGGACAAACTTTAATGAGCGATGAAATTCTTATATCCTTATCCAAAGCGGAACAACATTATTTCTCAAACATGCCTTCATGGATAACAGCAGCTTTCGCAACCGCTGTTTTTGCGGGTTTATTTGGATCTGTGAGTTTGTTGTTTAAAAAAAAGATAGCCTATTTTCTATTTATAATTTCGATGATTGCACTGGTCGTTCATCAAAACTACAATTTCTTTATTCAAGATTATATAGAAATCAGCGGAATGGAATTGATACTACCAGTATCTACGACTCTTATCGGGTTTTTCTTGCTTTGGTTCTCGTATAAAATGAGTAAGCAAGGCGTATTAAATTAGTCGTTTTTAGCTTCGAGTTTGTGCGTTTTCTTAGTGCCTGCATACATTTCATATTTAGAAAATCGCGCTTCTAACTTTGCGTTAAACAATTTGATTTTTCTCGAAGGTCTAAGTCCTACGTGTTTAAGTGCTTCGAGGTTTGAAGAGATCATCCAAGCATGTGTACCAGGGTATTTATGTTTAAGAGTTGAACCTATGGAACTGTAAAAGGTTTCCATTTCAATATCCAGTCGTTCACCATAAGGCGGATTGAATACCATATGCAGATGCTCTTCGCCTCCCTTTTGAGTTTTGAAAAAATCTTCGTGTTTAATGTAGATAAAATCTTCCAACTTCGCATTCTCAACATTCTGAGTGGCTTTTTCTACCGCACTAGGCGATTTGTCAAAGCCCATAATTTTATGATGAAAATCGCGTGTTTTAGAAAGTAACGATTCTTCTATTTTCTCAAACAAATCAACGTCCCAATCTTCCCAACGTTCAAAACCAAATTCGTTACGCATCAAATTTGGCGGAATATTACAAGCAATCATAGCCGCTTCTATCAGAACCGTTCCAGAACCACACATCGGATCCATAAAATCACTTTGCCCATCCCAACCAGATAACATGATTAAACCGGCTGCTAGCACTTCATTAATCGGTGCAATATTCGTTGCTATTTTATATCCGCGTTTGTGTAAGGATTCTCCGGAACTATCCAATGAAACAGTACAAAAATGACGGTCAATATGAATGTCAATTTTTAAATCTGGAAACCTCAAATCTACATTGGGACGCTCGCCAGTTTGGTCTCTAAAACGATCTACAATCGCATCTTTTGTTTTGAGCGACACATATTGAGAATGGGTAAACGTTTCTCCGTTAAGGGTTGCTCCTACAGCCAAACTGCCGTCGGACTTTAAATAATTCTCCCAAGGAATGGCCTTGATTTTAGTGTATAAATCATTTTCATTTATAACTTTAAATTTCGCAATCGGTTTAAGAATTTTAATGGCCGTACGTAAACCAAGGTTTGCTTTATACATAAAGCCCTTATCTCCTAAAAAACTTACGTGTCTAACACCAATTGTAACCGCTTGCGCGCCCAGTTGTTTCAACTCCTTGGCTAAAAGTTCCTCAAAACCAAACAAGGTTTTGGCAACCATCTTAAAATTATTCTCCATCAAAATTATTTAGTAAGCGCAAAAATACAGTATTTTTGTTCGAGTTATAAGTAAATAAATGACAAAAGAACATTCAAAGTGGTTTCAATCTTGGTTTGACACCTCCTATTATCACATCCTTTATAAACACAGAGATTATAAAGAGGCTGAAGTTTTTATTAAAAATATTGTGAAGTATTTGAATCTCGATAAAGACGATACAATACTAGATTTGGCATGCGGTAAAGGCAGGCATTCCATTTTTTTAAATGCCCTTGGCTATAAGGTTACAGGGGTGGATTTGTCCAAGAATAGTATCGAGCATGCAAAAACGCACGAATCAAGTTCTTTGCATTTTGACGTCCATGACATGAGAGATACTTATAAAACTCAATTTGAAGTCGTTTTTAATCTATTCACTAGTTTTGGATATTTTGAGGAAGACGCTGATAATTTTAAAGTCATTCAAACCATCAAATCAAGTCTCAAACAAAACGGAATTGGCGTCATTGATTATATGAACAGCCCTGTTGTGATTGACAATTTAATAGCTCAAAATTCGTATGAATCAGATGGCATTAAATTCAACCTAAAACGCAGTTATACAGATGGGTTTATCACTAAAGACATTGAAGTTAAAGATGCCGACAAAATAGTTCATTTTGAAGAGAAAGTACGCGCTTTTACTTTTCAGGATTTTGAAACAATGCTCTCAAAAGCAGGGCTGCATTTGTTAGACTGTTTTGGAAGTTATAAATTAGAGCCCTTTAACAGTAAAACATCCGAACGTTTAATTTTAATTTTTATGGCAAATGATTAGTTTTTTAGCACCTATATTGTCAGTCGTTTTTGGTGTAAGCATTGTACTATTTTACAGTAAGTCTAAACCTTTAAATCTCAAATTATTTTTAGCATTTAGTGGTGCGTTTTTATTGTCAACCACCATTTTTGAACTCCTTCCAGAAGTGTACAAAAATGTAGACACCAAACAAATTGGCGTATTTATTATGGGTGGTATTTTGTTACAGATACTTTTAGAGTTTTACTCTAAAGGTGCCGAACATGGCCACTTGCATCACCACGATTCTAATAAGCGGTTTCCATGGTTTTTATTTATCAGTCTCGCAATTCATGCCTTTTTTGAGGGGTTTCCTCTCAAAGACCATCACAACATTATCATTGGAGTGGTCATTCATAAAATCCCCATAGCGGTTCTCATTACCACCTACCTAATTAAATCAAAACTTCCGAAATCACAAGTCGTTCTTTTCCTAATTGTATTTACGCTTATGACGCCTTTAGGCTCCATAACAGCGGAATTGCTTAGCATTTCACCAACACTAATTTATAGCATCAATGCCATCGTTATTGGAATGTTTCTTCACATCTCTACCATCATTTTATTTGAAAGTAGTGAAGGGCATCATTTTAATTTAAATAAAATTTTAATGATAATCGGAGCTGTTATTTTAGCATATTTTATATAAAAATTATGTTCACTAAAAACGAAGCTAAACTTCTAAGGCAAGAGTTTTGGACCAGTTTTGGAAAGTCCTTTCCCACAGAGTGGGTATTGTATAATACCAACGTAAAAGGACTCAGTTTTAAATTTCATTTTGACACCGAAACTGCCTATGTGGCACTGTGTATCGATATGCAGCCAGACAAACAACAGGCTTATTGGAACCAAATGCTTTCTCACAAATCAATCTTAGAAACGGACTTCTTACCCCAAGCAAAGTTTGAAGAATGTTATCAAGTATCCGATGAGAAAATTCTGTCTGCTGTATATGTTTCTATAAATTCAAAAGTCTCTATTCATAACAAATCTACATGGAGGTCTGCAATGGAATTCCTAAATGAAACAATGCTGAAATTTGAAGCGTTTTACACCGAATATGAAAATACGATTAAGATTTGAGTCTTAACCGTATTTTAGTAGGTTTAAAAATAAGGGGCAAAAAAGGTGATTAAATCTATGATTTCAAAAAAAATTGAAATTTATTTATAGTTTAAAATAACCTCATTTTATTCAAAGCACAAAGCATGAAGTAACAAGCGGTCATTCTACGTAACAAGCGGTAAATATTTAGTAATAAACGGTTTCTAGAACCCTTGTAAAAAGTAACCTATTTAATGAACACTAAGGTTTCCATTGTTTTGAAAGCTCGTATATATCAAATTCATGAAATGATTTTTGATACTCTAGCCGTCCACTTTGGAATTGACGCTGTAAGATGTCCTCAATCAAATAATCTTCTTCTGAAGTTTTGGGGTCAAAAGGCAACTTTAAAGACATATTAAACAAACTAGCGGTATTATTATACCAAAAGGCACGCCAACCACTTCTTAGGTACTTGATGAGTTCAAAAGCGGTCTCCCCTGTTTGACGGTGAATTAATTTGATTAAAATTTGACCTTCCGTAATCGAGAATTTTTTGAGTTTCTCAGCAAACTCACCCTCGATATACTTTTGAACCATGCGAGTGTATTTCTTTCGTTTTCGTTGACTCTTTAGATTCGCAATACGTTCATTTAAACTTTCCAACCGTTCGGCCGCTAATTTGGCATACGGGTATACTTTAATGGTTTTACGCTGTAAAATCAAATACCGTCTTCTGGATTCATTTGAAGTGAATTTTAATTTTGGAAGAATCTGAACTTCATTTAAATTGATCGCATTGTTTGTAATGGTATCCCCAACAATAATTAGATAATTGTCTGGAATCGAATCTTTTTGAACAGGAAATGTCTGCCCAAAAATGAGAATTGGGAACCAAAATAGAATACATCGAAACAACTTCATAATTAAGTTTACTTATGAGTGCTCAAACTTACAAAATATGCCTTAATCTTTGTGGGATTATCATTCATAATTGTTATTTTTAACCAAAATTAAATTCAAAATGGCAAAGAAAACGATCCTAGATAAAAATGCACTTACATTCTTAGAAGACTATCTCAACAATGCAGCTCCAACAGGCTACGAATGGGACGGTCAAAAACTATGGATGGATTATTTAAAACCTTATGTAGATACTTTTATCACAGATACCTACGGGACTGCTGTTGGTGTCGTCAATCCAGATGCACCTTTTAAAGTCGTGATTGAAGGTCATGCCGATGAAATTTCATGGTATGTCAACTATATTTCAGATGATGGACTTATTTATGTCATCCGTAATGGAGGCAGTGATCATCAGATTGCACCCAGTAAAATTGTCAATATTCATACTAAAAACGGCATAGTAAAAGGTGTTTTTGGCTGGCCGGCAATTCATACGCGTAGCGCAGCAAAAGAACAAGCACCCAAACCGGATAATATTTTTATCGATATTGGATGTAAAACCAAAGAAGCCGTTGATGAATTAGGCGTACACGTGGGCTGTGTGATTACCTATCCTGATACCTTTCACATTCTAAACAAAGATCATTTTGTATGTCGTGCTTTAGACAACCGAATGGGTGGTTTTATGATTGCGCAAGTGGCGCGTTTACTACATGAAAACAAAAAGACACTTCCGTTTGGACTGTACATCACCAACTCCGTTCAAGAAGAAATTGGTCTTCGAGGTGCCGAAATGATCACGCATACCATCCAACCCAATGTTGCTATTGTAACCGATGTGACGCACGATACAACCACACCAATGATTGACAAAAAGACGCAAGGACACTGCGAAATGGGCAAAGGCCCCGTGATTGCGTATGCCCCCGCGGTTCAACAAAAATTACGTGATTTGAT
>Ga0209533_1004314_pt1 | contig 12353 bp, 10 predicted proteins | sample COG_04_FD_184748 | JGI IMG/M metagenome (GOLD analysis project Ga0209533, IMG submission 184748) | Pelagic Microbial community sample from North Sea - COGITO 998_met_04 (SPAdes) (version 2) | ecosystem: Environmental > Aquatic > Marine > Neritic zone/Coastal water | place: Helgoland, sampling... | reverse complement strand
AAATTAATCGTAGATGGTGGGTTAGGAGGTCAAATCATTATTGGTATTCTATTTGTTCTGCTAGCCGTTTCTCTATATATTTATTTTGAAAGATTTTTTGCCATAAAAGCTGCATCTAAGGTTGATAGAAACTTTATGAATCAGATTAAAGATTATGTTTCAAATGGAAAATTGGAAGCTGCTGATGCGTTGTGCAAAAAAACAAATTCCCCAACAGCCAGATTAATTGAGAAAGGAATATCTAGAATTGGGAAACCGTTGGATGATATTAATAAAGCAATAGAAAATGCAGGTAAATTGGAGGTCTACCAATTAGAGAAAAATGTAAGTGTGATTGCTACCATAGCAGGAGCTGCACCTATGATTGGTTTTTTAGGGACAGTAATAGGAATGATCGTTGCCATTCATGAAATAGCTAACGCAGGAGGTCAAATAGATATTAAATTACTTTCTGATGGTTTGTATACGGCTATGACCACTACAGTAGCTGGGTTAATTGTTGGAATTATAGCTTATATTTCATTCAATCACATCGTTGTTAGAACTGATAAAGTGATGTATCAAATGGAGGCAAAAACTGTTGAGTTTTTAGATTTATTAAATGAACCTGTATAATGAATTTACGAGGAAGAAATAAAGTAAATCCAAATTTCAATATGTCTTCAATGACAGATATTGTTTTTTTACTATTAATCTTTTTTATGTTAACTTCTACACTGGTCACAGTAAGTGCAATAGATGTTTTATTACCTAAAGCAGGTGGTAAAACAGAAAATAATACCTCTGTAGCTATCTCTATTACAGATCAATCAAAATTTTATATAGATAAAACTTTTGTGACTGAAAAAAATCTAGAAATAGAAATTCTAAACAAAGTAGGTTTAGACAAGAAAAAAACGGTAGTGATTAGAGGAGATCAAAACGTCCCTTATAAAAGTGTGATGAAAGTAATTGATATTGCCAATAAGAATAAACTCAAAATGATTTTAGCTGTTAAAGGAAAATAATGGCTTTTTTAGATACTCCATATAAAAAGAAATCTACCGCAATAACGGCTGTTATTTTAATTGCTCTTCTTTTGATGATTTTTAACTTTGGGATGAAGTATCAAGATCCTCCCGAAGAATATGGAATTGCAATTAACTTTGGCGCCTCAAATCAGGGGTATGAAATACCTAACGATATTCTTCCGTCCAAAGAATCTTCAGAGCAAGTTCAAAAAGAAGTTCAGGAAGAAAAAATGGAGGAAACTACAGAGGATATTTCTGAGGAAACAATTAAAGAAGAAGTGGTCACTCAAACTGAAAAAGAAGCCCCGGTAATTGAAAAACTAGAAGAAGTTGAAGTAAAGGAGGTTGAAAAAAAGGAGAAGCCTAAGAAGGAGAAACCAAAACCTAAGCCTAAAAAACCATCCAAGAATACATTGCAGGCTTTTAATAATTTATTAAAAGGAGATACTTCCGATGGGAATAAAGCTGGCAAAGACAATGATGCTATTTCGGGTTTGAAAGGAGATAATAATGGAGATCCATCTTCTACAAAATATTATGGAAACTCAGGTAGTTCAGGCGAGAGTAACTACAATTTAGCAGGTAGAAATGCTCTAAGTAAACCAATAGAACAACCCAACTGTGAAGAAGAAGGGACAGTTGTAGTTAGTATTGAGGTTGATAAATATGGAACAGTTCTTAAGGCAGTGTCGGGAGTAAAAGGAACTACAAATTCTGCCAATTGTCTTTTAAAGCCAGCAAGAGAAGCAGCATTAAGAACTACTTGGAATGCTGATCCAAATGCCCCAACCAAACAAAAAGGAACGATTATTTATAAGTTTTCACTCACCAAATAATGACCTATCAAGAAACAATAGATTGGATGTTTTCTCAACTTCCGATGTATCAAAGACAAGGAAAAACAGCTTTTAAAAAAGATCTTACCAATATTAGTGCTTTTTGTAATGTATTGAACAACCCGCAAAATAAATTTGCTTCTATTCATGTTGGTGGTACTAATGGAAAGGGATCTACTTCCCATATCATTTCAAGTATTCTACAAGAAGCTGGTTATAAAGTTGGCTTGTATACCTCACCTCATTTAAAAAATTTCACTGAGCGAATTAGAATCAATGGTGAGGAAGTTTCTAAACATTTTGTTGTTGATTTTATTACTAAGAATAAATATTTTTTAAAAACCCAACAACTTTCATTTTTTGAGATGACTGTTGGCTTGGCTTTTGAGTATTTCGCAACACAAAATGTAGATATAGCCGTCATAGAAGTTGGTTTAGGAGGGCGTTTAGATTCTACAAATATCATATATCCAGAAGTAGCTGTTATTACAAATATTGGATACGATCATATGCAGTTTTTAGGAGATACCTTACCTGAGATTGCAGCTGAAAAAGCAGGAATTATTAAACAAAATACACCCATTATTATAGGTGAAAAGCAAGATGCAGTTGTAGATGTTTTCGAACAGAAAGCAACACAAATGAATGCCGAAATTTATTTTGCTTCAGATAAACAATATGATTATGAGTCTGATTTATTAGGAAGCTATCAAGAGAAAAATATGTCAACAGCCATTCATGCAGTAAAAGCATTGAAGGGTTATGTGATTTCTGAAAGCCATATCATAAACGGTTTAAAAAATGTAGTGCAAAACACTAACTTTAAAGGAAGATGGCAGATTTTACAGTACAAGCCACTTGTTATTTGTGATACAGCTCACAACAAAGAAGGGTTGTCTTATGTAATGAATCAACTAGCTAGTCTATCATTTGACAAGTTACATATGGTTCTTGGGGTAGTTAACGATAAAAAATTAGATGATATTCTTACACTTTTTCCGATAAAGGCTACTTATTATTTTTGCAAACCCAATATTCCCAGAGGACTCCATGAAGTTGATTTACAATCTACAGCAGAAAATTTTCATCTAGTTGGAGATACTTATGGTTCTGTTCATGAAGCGTATTTAAAAGCTATTTCTGATGCTGAGATAGATGATGTTGTGTTTGTTGGAGGCAGTACATTTGTAGTGGCAGAAGTTGTTTAAATATAGAGGGACTTTTGTTTTATTAGTAGAACCCAACCCTTTTTCGTAATTTTGACAATCAATTAAACAAACCAAAACCATCAAAGAACGCTTGTAATGGACATAAAAAAACTAGCTCAAGAAGTATTTGAAATAGAGTCAAAAGAGATAGCAAACCTATCTAAAAGATTAACAGATGATTTTGAAAAGGCCATCAATGCTATTTTACAAAGTTCAGGAAAGTTAATTGTTTCCGGTATGGGTAAGTCTGGGATTATAGGAAAGAAGATTGCAGCTACTCTTGCAAGTACAGGAACACCAAGTTTTTTCTTACACCCTGGAGAAGCATATCATGGAGATTTAGGAATGATTGAAAAAAATGATATTGTTTTATTAATTTCAAATTCTGGAGAAACAGACGAAGTTTTAAAACTAATTCCCTTTTTAAAACATCAAAAGAATTGCACCATTTCCATGAGCGGTAATGATGAATCTACTTTAGCAAAAAATACAAATTATCATTTAAATATAGCAGTAGATAAAGAGGCTTGTCCGTTATTTTTAGCCCCTACCTCTTCAACTACGGCTACCTTAGTAATGGGAGATGCCCTAGCAGTTACTCTTATGAAGTTGAGGGATTTTAAAGAAGAAAATTTTGCTAAATTTCATCCCGGAGGTAGTTTAGGAAGAAGACTCCTAACTACGGTAGGAGATGTGATGAAAAAGAAAAATTTACCAATTATTTCGTCTCAAGCTACTATTAAAGAAGTTATTCAAAAAATCTCTGAAGGAAAGTTAGGATTGGTTGTAATTATTGATAACAATAAAATTATGGGTATCATTACAGATGGTGATATTCGTAGAACTATGGAATCTAGAGAAAAGGATTTCTTCAACTTAAAGGCAGAAGATTTAATGAGTAATCATCCAAAGTTAATATATGAATCAGATAAACTCATTTCAGCTAGCAATATTATGAGCCAACATAAAATAAATTCATTATTAGTAGTAAATGAATCTAATGATTTAGTGGGGGTGGTTCAAGTATATGATTTAGGTGTTTAATTTTATGAAAAAAGTAATTGTCATACCCGCCAGATTAGATTCTTCCAGGTTGCCAAAGAAGGTCTTGTTAGATCTTAAAGGGAAAACAGTCATTCAAAGAGTTTATGAACAATGCCTGAAGGTTAAGAATATAGATGGGGTGTATATAGCAACTGACAGTCCAGAGATTGAGGGGGTTTGCAGAAGTTTTACCAATCATATTATTCTCACTAAAAGTACACATCAATCTGGAACAGATAGAATAGGGGAAGCTGTTGCAGGAATAGATTGTGACATTGTTGTGAATGTTCAAGGCGATGAACCATTTATAGATCCTAATTTAATTGAAGAGCTAGTTCATTCCTTTGAAGATGACCAAGTTTCCATGGCAAGTGCCATGAGTAAAATAGAAAACATCAAAGATCTTCAAGACCCCAATGTAGTTAAGGTGGTTGTAGATTCTCAAAATAATTCCATTTATTTTTCAAGAGCTCCTATCCCTTTTCCGAGAGATCATCAAGAAATTATTCACTCAAATGAAGAACTTAAAAAACATAATTTTTTTAGGCACATCGGTATTTATGGCTATCGGAAAGATTTCTTAGCCAAGTATATAAAAATGGACCAATCTAATTTAGAAAAACTAGAAAAATTAGAACAATTACGTGTCATAGAAAATGGCTTTAAAATTAAGATGATAGAGGTGGCTTCATGTCTTATTGGTATTGATACCCAAGAAGATTATGAGGAAGCCTTAAAAAAATATTGAGTTCATAAAATTGTAATAAACTCTATTTCATAGGATTAAAAACAAATCAAAATAAACATCTTTTTTTCTTTGTTAAGTTTAAAAACCCTTTTATATTTGCACCCGCTTGTGTGATTTACTATCATGTAAGGGCAATTAGCTCAGTTGGTTCAGAGCACTTGGTTTACACCCAAGGGGTCGGGGGTTCGAATCCCTCATTGCCCACTTTACTCACAATCCTGATGAATTTTCATCAGGATTTTTTGTTTACAACAAAGTAGGAATTTATTTCAGTCTTTGTTGTAAATAAAAAATACATGCACGAAGTGCATAGGATTGTATATACAGCCGTGGTATCGATCGGGGATCTGCAATCCCTCATTGCCCACAGACGAGAAAAAAATAAACTAGCGTAGCTAGTTGGCTTTTGCTATTTTAAAATGGGGCATACCAGGGATATCTAATCCCTTACAATCCTGATCAATTCTTTTCAGGATTATTTATTTTTTAAAACATACATTAAAAAGTGCACTTAAACGATAGGAATAGTACTTTGAAATCATTCTTTTATTGTAATTTGTGCTGTTATTATAAATTAGTTAATTTTAATTATGGATATTCAATTAATTGATAAAAGAATATTAATAACTGGTGGAGCAGGATTTATAGGGTCAAATCTATCTGAGTACCTACTTGACAAAGGATGCTATGTGGTTTGTTTAGACAATCTAGCTACTGGAAGTAGAGACAATATAAGTCATTTATGTACCAATCCTAACTTTACTTTTATAGAAGGAGATATTAGAGATATTTCTGTTTGTCATGCTGCAGTAAAAGATGTAGATTTTGTTTTACACCAAGCAGCTTTAGGATCTGTGCCAAGATCCATAAAAGATCCAATAACTTCTAATGAAGTAAATGTTTCTGGTTTTTTAAATATGTTAATAGCCTCTAGAGATGCTGGAGTTAAGCGATTTATATATGCGGCAAGTTCCTCTACCTACGGTGATTCTGAATCACTACCAAAAGTAGAAGAAACAATAGGACGCCCTTTATCTCCTTATGCTATCACTAAGTATGTAAATGAGCTATATGCAGATGTATTTTCAAAAACATATGGCATAGAAACCATCGGATTACGTTATTTTAACGTATTTGGAAGAAAACAAGATCCAAATGGGGCTTATGCAGCAGTAATTCCAAAATTTGTAAGTCAATTTATGAGAGGAGAAAGTCCGGTAATTAACGGTAATGGTGAATTTTCAAGAGATTTTACATATATAGATAATGTAATTCAGGCAAATGTTTTGTCTATGATTACAGAAAATGAAGAGGCAATTAATACGGTGTATAATGTTGCTTTTGGTGAGCGAAATACACTAAATGATTTAATAGCCTGTTTAAAAGGGACATTAGCAACTTATGATCCTAAAATTAAAGATATAAAAATTAAATACGGACCCAATAGAGCAGGAGATATTCCTCATTCTTTAGCGTCTATAGATAAAGCAAAAAATTTATTAAACTACAACCCTCAATATTCGTTAAAACAAGGCCTGAAAGAGGCTGTAAAATGGTACTGGAATAATTTATAATGAACATGAATCAACCAAAAATAGCAATTATAGGTCTCGGATATGTGGGGCTACCACTGGCAAGATTATTTGCAACAAAGTATGCTGTAGTGGGTTTTGATATCAATTCAGCGCGGGTCCATGAACTTAGAGCCGGAAAAGATACCACTTTAGAAGTAGAAGATGAGGTTCTAAAATCTGTATTAGTTGAAAACTCTTCGGCTGCTGTAGGGTTGTATTGCTCTACTTCAATTTCAGATATTAAAGACTGTAATTATTATATTATCACTGTGCCCACACCGGTTGATAAAAATAACAGACCTGTTTTAACCCCCTTATTAAAAGCAAGTGAAACCGTTGGTTCAGTTCTCAAAAAAGATGACATTGTCATATATGAATCTACGGTATACCCGGGAGCAACAGAAGAAGATTGTATACCTGTTTTGGAAAAAATTTCAGGATTGGTCTATAACAAAGACTTCTATGCAGGCTATTCACCAGAGAGAATTAATCCAGGAGATAAATTACACACCGTTGATAAAATTTTAAAAGTGACTTCTGGCTCTAATGAGATAATTGGCGAAAAAGTAAATAACTTGTATAAATCAGTAATTACCGCGGGTACCCATCTTGCACCTACTATAAAAGTAGCAGAAGCAGCCAAGGTTATTGAAAACTCTCAACGAGACATTAACATTGCTTTTGTAAATGAGCTGGCAAAAATTTTCAATCTAATGGATATTAACACCCATGATGTCTTGGAGGCAGCGGGTACAAAATGGAATTTTTTGCCTTTTAAACCTGGTTTAGTTGGAGGGCATTGCATTGGGGTTGATCCTTATTATTTAGCTCAGAAAGCACAAGAATATGGCTATCATCCAGAAATAATTTTGGCAGGTAGAAGATTAAATGATAGCATGGGAAATTATGTAGCTTCAGAAGTAGTGAAGCTAATGATTGCAAAAGATATTCATGTAAAAGAAGCCAAGGTGCTTGTTTTAGGAATTACGTTTAAAGAAAATTGCCCTGATGTAAGGAATACAAAGGCAGTAGATGTAATTAAAGCGTTAAAAGAGTTTGGGGTGGATGTAACCATTTATGATCCATGGGCCAATAAAAATGAGGTACTACATGAATACAAATTAACCTCTACCCAAGATGTTCCAGCTAACAAATTTGATGCTGTTGTTTTAACAGTAGCACATACAGCGTTTTTAGAAATGAATTTTGATTCTTTAACAAATAAAAATCATGTTCTTTACGATGTAAAAAATATACTACCAACAACTATTAAACACGGTGGACTATAATGAAGAATTTTGCACTACTAGGAGCCGCAGGGTACATTGCTCCAAGACATTTAAAAGCTATTAAAGATACAGATAACCAATTAATAGCTGCCTTAGATAGATTTGATTCTGTTGGTATACTAGATCGATATTTTCCAAATGCAGATTTTTTTACAGAATTTGAGCGATTTGATAGACATATAGAGAAATTAAAAAGAAATAATATTACCCTAGACTATTTAAGTATTTGTACTCCTAACTATTTACATGACTCTCATATTAGAATGGCTTTACGAAGAGGAGCAGACGCTATTTGTGAAAAACCTTTGGTGCTAAACCCCTGGAATGTAGATGCTTTAGAAGCCATAGAATTAGAGACAGGAAATCAAATATATACGATACTACAACTAAGATTGCACCCAAGCATTATAGCTCTAAAAAACAAAATAGATACTCAGGTTGCCAATCAAAAATATGAGGTAGACCTAAGTTATATTACTTCCAGAGGAAATTGGTATCATATTTCCTGGAAAGGAGATGAAAGTAAATCTGGAGGAATAGCCTCTAATATTGGCATTCATTTTTATGATATGTTGGGCTGGATTTTTGGAAAAGTACAAGAAGTTCAAGTGCACTTAAGAGAAGAGCGAAGAGCCTCTGGTTATATAGAATTTGAAAAGGCTAGAGTGCGTTGGTTTTTGTCTATAGACGATAACGATTTGCCAGAAGATATTAAAACCAAAGGACAAAGAACTTTTCGTTCTATAACTATCAATGAAACAGAAATAGAGTTTAGCGATGGTTTTACAGAACTCCATACAGTGAGTTATAGAAATATTTTAGAGGGAAATGGTTTTGGTCTATCAGATGCTAGGCCCTCTGTAGAAATTGCTCATTCCATCAGAAATTCTGAAATTATACCAAATAGTAATTTAAAACATAAATTTTTACTCTAATGAATTTAGCTGTTATAGGAAGTGGTTATGTTGGTTTGGTATCGGGAACATGTTTTGCAGAAATGGGAAATAAAGTTATTTGTGTAGATATTGATGAAGATAAAATTCAACAATTAAAAAACGGAATTATTCCAATTTATGAACCAGGGCTTAGTCCAATGGTTCTTAAAAATACAAAAAATGAGAATCTACAATTCTCTACTTCTTTGAAAGAAAGTATTCAGGACGCTTCTATTATTTTTATAGCTGTAGGAACCCCTATGGGAGAGGATGGTTCTGCAGATTTACAACATGTTATCTCTGTAGCCAAAGATATAGGACAATACATAACACGTGAAGTTGTTATTGTAGATAAGTCTACCGTGCCAGTAGGTACAGCTGATAAGGTTAAGGAAACTATTCAATTAGAGTTAGATAATAGAGGTTTAAAGTTAGCATTTCATGTGGTCTCTAATCCTGAATTTTTAAAAGAAGGAGACGCAATTAATGATTTTATGAAGCCAGATAGGGTAGTTATTGGATCAGATTCAGCATATTCTTTAAACCTAATGAAACAACTATATTCTCCTTTTTTTCGAACTAACGACAGATTCATAACCATGGATATTCGTTCAGCTGAAATGACTAAGTATGCAGCAAATGCCATGTTAGCTACAAAAATATCTTTCATGAATGAAATTGCTAATATTTGTGAAAAAGTTGGAGCTAATGTAAATCAGGTTAGACTTGGTATTGGTTCTGACAAAAGGATTGGTTACAGTTTTATCTATCCAGGTGCAGGTTATGGTGGTTCTTGTTTTCCAAAAGATATTAAAGCTTTAAGAAGAGTAGCCAAGGCTCATGATTATGATGCAGCATTAATTAGAGCTGTAGAAAATGTAAATGATCGTCAAAAATTTGTCATATCAAATAAAGTTGTTAAAAGATTTGGAGAAGATTTATCTGGAAAAGTTTTTGGTATATGGGGACTAGCCTTCAAGCCTGGAACAGATGATATGCGAGAATCGCCAGCTATTTATGTGATTGAAGAACTAGTTAAAAGAGGAGCTAGAATAATAGCTTATGATCCAAAAGCTATGGAAGAGGCAAAAAACCATTATTTAAAAAGTATTAATGAAGTTACGTATGTAGACTCAAAATATAAGGTGTTGGAAAATGCTCATGCCCTTATTCTATTGACGGAATGGAAAGAATTTAGATCACCAGATTTTGATGAAATAAAATCTCAATTAGTATCTCCTGTAATATTTGACGGTAGAAATCAATACAATGCATTTAACATAGAAAAGGGTGGATTTGAATATTTTCAAATTGGTAAGCCATCCATCTAATTATTCATTCTTATCTATTAAACTACCTTAGATTTCATAAATTAAAAATTCAGAATTAGCTCCCTTGCTGAAATGTAAATCGAGATGATCTGCTCAGAGGTCAGTTAAAATATAATTCAATAACTAGAAATTTAATTTTCTTTAGTTAAAATCATTATTTAAAATTGGTGTAGACAGTATCTAAATAGTTTGAAACTATTTTTTATGTTACTTATTTAGCCTTTAAATGTTCTCATTTTTTAATTTTAAATCTTTTTTTTAAATCATACATATCACTTTAATTATCCTCAAAAATTAATAATTAATCTTAATAATTGCTTCTATTTAAGAATATATCTTATATTTGTACTCGAAAAAGAACTTCAGATTAATTTTTAAATTATTCTGAAAAAAAAAATACTATGTTTGACAAGCTAATCCAAGAAGTTGGAATGCATCACCTACTATACTTTTTATGCAGTATTTTTGGTGTTTTTGCTTTATCACTCTTGTTAATTCCCAAAATCAGATCAATAGCTATCAAGTTAAATTTGAGTGATGCGCCTGATGTCAGAAGCTCACACACCTCTCCTGTTCCTACATTTGGGGGTATTATTTTCTATGTAAGCTATATTTTTATTTTGTTTTTTGCTCAAAACTTAGATGTAAATCATGTTTCGGTAACACTGTTATTCTCCATCTCTATTTTATTTTTCACAGGTTTGTTAGATGATTTTAGAAACCTATCTCCAAGGATTAAGTTTTTATTTCAAATCATAGGGGTAGCTATATTAATGTTTCAACCAGATTTTAGAATTGTATCATTACACGGTTTTATGGGTGTTTATGAAATACCAATAGCTGTCTCAGTAGCAGGTAGTATGTTTTTCTTATTGGCGCTCATCAATGCTTTTAATTTAATTGATGGTATAGACGGTTTGTCTGGTATAACGGGTATTATTATCGCTTCGTTTTACAGTTTTGTGCTTTTTAAACTTGGATATTATTTTTATTTATCTATCAGTCTTGCTACTATAGGTACACTATTAGCTTTTTTAAGATTTAATTTTTCAATCAAAAGAAAAATTTTCATGGGAGATACCGGAAGTTTAGTCATAGGATTGGTGTTAGGGCTACTCACCCTCAAATTAATGGCTGTTGGAGATGCAGCACACAATTCACTATCTTTTAATAGAAGTCAACTACCGTTGTTTCTTGCTGGAGTGTTATTTATTCCTACTCTAGATACCATTCGTGTAATGTTGTTAAGATTTACCAAAGGAGTTTCAATGTTTAAACCAGATAGAAATCACATTCACCACATTCTTATAGATTTTGGTTTTTCTCACAGAAAAGCTTCTTTCTGTATTGGTTTCATTAACTTTTTGGTAGCCTCAATCATGTTTTATGCTATCCAAGAGTTTACTATTTTAATATCTCTACTGATATTGATCTCCATGTTTTTTATAGCATTTTCTGTGTTGTTTTTAATGAATAAAAATCAGACGGCTATTCGACTAAAAGTTAAGATTAGAAAATCTATGGTGAAGTTATTATCCTTATAAAATATGTAGAATTTCTCTTTAAAATTGTATTATTAACCCCTAATAATGTATTATTTTTGCAAAAAAAAATCTATTTTCTAATCAGTTATCTTTTCAACAAAAGCTCTTATTTAAATTTTCTTAAATTTACTAGTTAAATGTGCACTATGAATTCAAATAACTATACAGTTAAACAACACGCCATGCATCATAAATTCTTACCATATACATTTGTTATTATCTCTTTCTTGTTTTCAACAATTTCATTCTCTCAAACAGAGCAAGATGTAATTTCAGAAGCCAATCGATTGGAAATTAATTCTAGAGAGAAAGCTATTAGCGAATTAGCCTCCAGAGGTATTAGTGTGTCTCAAGCAAAAGAAATGGCACAACTAAGAGGAATCGATTTTGATTCTTTCCTCGACAACTACTTAAAAAATAACAATGCTGGTTCAAAAGCAGCAAAAGCAACTGTTTCTAATGACGTAGTAACTGATTTAAAAGTAACTTCTGCTCCAGTAGTTGTATCTGTTCCAACACCACCAAAAGTAGTGGTTGAAAAGGATATTAAAAATTATTTCGGCTATGATATCTTTGTTAACAATCCTTTTGGACAAAAAGAGTATTTGTTAGGAAATATTGATGAAGGTTATATTTTAGCACCAGGAGACGAGTTAAGAATTACAGTTTTTGGAGATAATAACCTTGAATTTGTTTCTAAAATAGATCTTAATGGTAATATATCTTTTCCAAATTTAGGTGTCTTTTTTGCTGCTGGTAATTCTTTTGCTACCGTTAAAAATAGATTAAAAATATTTTTAGGAAAATACTACAGTGGCTTATTATCAACTCCCA
>Ga0209533_1004311_pt1 | contig 12356 bp, 12 predicted proteins | sample COG_04_FD_184748 | JGI IMG/M metagenome (GOLD analysis project Ga0209533, IMG submission 184748) | Pelagic Microbial community sample from North Sea - COGITO 998_met_04 (SPAdes) (version 2) | ecosystem: Environmental > Aquatic > Marine > Neritic zone/Coastal water | place: Helgoland, sampling... | reverse complement strand
GTATGGAATTTCAAGCCGTGCTTCCTTATATTGCTATAATAGGACTTAATTTTGTGGCATTTGTTATCGGGAAAGGGATTGCAGGCAGAACATTAGGTTTATTTGCTAGTATAAGTATGTTTTTAATCGCATTAGCTATATTTTCATCTGGCAGTCTTGCTATGTGGGCTTTGATAGCTGTTGGGATTTTTAACTCCATCATGTGGTCAAATATTTTCACCATTGCCATTGATGGGTTAGGAAAATATACAAGTCAGGGGTCATCTCTATTAATCATGGCTATTTTGGGAGCAGCGTTATTACCGCTAATTCAAGGCATTTTAGCTGATATTATAGGCTTACAAGCATCATTTATAGTTCCATTGCTTTGCTATATCTATATTATGTTTTATGGGTTTTATAGTTCAAAATTGAAATCTAAAAATAAGGAAATTCAACCATTAAAATAGTGCTGCAATCCCTATGAGTTTATTTTGATAGAAAAAATGAAATAAAAATTATGAAGAATATAAGTGAATTTATAATCAGTATAGATAATTCTACTTGTAATAAAATTAGGCAAAGTAAAAGTGATGCTGAATGCAGAAGATACTTAAGAGAGATCTACTCTAAGCAATTAAATTTAACCATAGTTAACCAACAATGTGAACTGTTAGAGGCTTTCGCTGATGAATTTAATGATAGTGTAGATACTTATATTTTAGAAGAAAGGATTGTTGCATTTTTAAAAGCCTTTAATTGTGGCTAACTATTTATATCACTATCAGTATTCCCTTGTGCTCCATTTTATAGTTTGGTTTTTTGTCTTTTTAGTGAATTTTAGATTTTACAATTGGATTTTTCAAAGGCGTTAGACTTAATTCTTAAAGGGTTCAAGTTGGATTGAAATTCACAAAAATAGATATCGAGTCTGTGTTAGATTTTTGTGCTACAAAATCCTATGAATTACCATTAAATGCAGGTTTTGTGTTTTAACTAAAAACATCTTCCTCTTTTTAAATAATATTCAAATAAACCTTGTAGAACTTAAAAACTATCGTATATTTGCACTCGAAATCGCGGGATAGAGCAGTAGGTAGCTCGTCGGGCTCATAACACTCCTTACCACCTAAATTCACATATTTTTATCGGTTCATTTTCAGGTAGTTACAAATATATAACCCTATTCGTGTTATACGTGCTACACTCTTGTGTTAGATAAAATACGACTATCCAAAAACTTTAACCTTCATTAGTCTCTCTTCTTCAACGTTTAATAAAAGGGGATTGATGTAGTGGTTTAAATTTTTGATGAAATTAAAAATTTAACTTCACCTTTTCATTATCTTCTTCATAGGAAATAGAAAAAATAAATGTTTCTAAGTTGGCTTCTAATTGTGCACTAGAATTTTTGTTTAGCCATAAGATACTCAATTTGTTCGTAGAAACCTCTCTGATATTTATTTGACCTGAAAATGCTTTTAAAGTATTTCTTAAACGCATTATTTTAAGTTGATTCTTTACAACTTTTTTTTGCAAACCTTGCTCAATTTCTTCTTTAGAAAGAGATGTTCTGTTGATTTCTTTATGGCCAGCACTCCCAGCTTTATCAGCAGCTACATAGTTATTTGTACCTGCAAAAAGGTCTAAATACCAGACTTGTGGAATACCAGGCATAAACATCTGAATAGCCCTTGCTAACAATAACTTTTGTTCAACCTCTCCTAAAGCACTAAAAAAGGTCGCGTTAACTTGGTAATAAGATAATTTTTTACCTGAAGGATCGTACAAATTTTTCACTCTTCCACCTCGATCCATAATCGTGTTCATTATACTTTCTATCTCTTTATCTTCTAATAGACCTTTGTTGTAATTGCCATCAACTTCTTTTCCTTTTAAATCTAAAACAGGAATACCATCATGACAACCCAACATATTTATTGTTTTGTATCCTTTGTTTATAATTTCATTTATCCAAGTTAGTAGTGCTTTGTTATTTCCTGTTTCAAGGGTGTGAATCATTAAGCCTGGTAAGAAAAAATCATAAATTTGATAGTTTTCTTTGGCAACTTCATCATGTAGCTGTAAACCATATTCTGCGTGAATTTCTGGGAGTAAAATTAAATCGTTTTTTTTAGCAATTTGATTAATTCTTTCTAAATAATTCCAAGTACCTGGTTTATTAAAAAAGTTAGTCTGACCTATTTCTTTGTGTAAATAAGCAAATGCATCTAATCGTAAAATTTTACAACCAAAACTTTTTACTTTTGCCAGCGTTTCTTCATAAAAATCCCAAACTAATTCAGATTTTGCATTTACATCCATCTGACCTAAATACGATCTATTTTTGTAAAGTATATTTAGAGTTGCTGCTTTATATTGTTCAAGTTCATTGAAATTAAAAGTTTTTAATTCTAAATTATTTTTAATCGCAAAATTTACTTTTTCACAAATTAACAATGCATTTTTTGCACTCAATCCTTCAATCACCTTTAAATCTTCCTTTTCAATTGTATTGAATTTTATTTCTTGATAAAATGTATTCCAATATGGTTTTTCTGAACCATCAGGAAATTGGACATTTAATATTGGAAGTCCTGATTTTCGCATAAATAGTTTATCTAGAAATTCTTTGTTAGGAATTACAATATTATTATTTAAAATTCCTTTTCCTTTCCAAAATGTATTCCAATCGATAAAAAAATCTTTGTATTTTGAATTTTCTCCGTTTTCTAATAAATCTTTAAATTGTGGAGAAGCCACTGATAGGTGATTTAAAACAATATCAAATTTTAATAATATATTTAATTCGTCTAAAGCTTTTAAATCATCTTTAGATACCAAATCTTTATTTAAATTATAGTCAATTACGGAAAATCCCCTATCTAAATCACTATTAAAAAATGTAGGTAACACATAAAATAAAGAAAACACGTCTTTAAATTCTGGTAATTGTAGCATTTTAATAGTATCACTTAATTTATTACCAATACTATCGGGATATGCATTTAGCATAACACCATTAGAAATCTTTTGGTTTATTTTTTCTGTCATAATATCTAAAAAAATAACTTATAAAAGTTTCGATAAAATATTTATATTGTCAGGTAGCCTGCCTACATTCTGTAATTTTAATGCGGCTAATTTTAGTGCAATTTGCAAACAATCTTCAATTGGTTTTTCTTTAATATAAGCATATAAGAAACCAGACCAAAAGGCGTCTCCAGCGCCAGTTGTATCTATTACTTTTTTTACTTTTATTGCGGGTAATGTAATCGTTTTTTTTTCCAATTGAGAGAGTTTTACCCCATTTTCACCTAGAGTTAAACAAACTGTATCTACGCCTAAATTATGAAAGAATTCAAAAATTTCTTGATGAGTCAGTTCTTTTTCAAAAAGTCTAAACATATCATCTTCACTAATTTTTATTAGTGGGTTAAACCTACAGTAAGTTTTAATTACTCTAATTGCTTCTTCTTGAGTATCCCATAACTTTTTAGCATAGTTTAAATCAATACTTAATTTACACCCTAAATTGAATGCTTCTTCTGCTTTCTTTAAGATTGTAGATTGCGCTGGTTCTTTGCTTAAAGCAAAACAGGTTGTGTGAAAGATGTTCGATTGCTGCAAAACATTTTTTGATATTTGGTCTTCTGTAATAAATGAGTCTGCCTCACGAAAAGGGATGAAATCTGGTGTTCCTTTTGATTTTGAAACAAAAACAACGCTTGTGGGTTTAGCATTTAATTTCTTGATGTTATCTGTTACTATGTTTATACTATTTAACCTTTCAAAAATATATTCACTAAAACCATCACTACCAACAGTTCCTACTATCATAGCTTTTAATCCTAGTCTAGAACAATTCATTGCAACATTTGTTGGAGAACCTCCTATATATCTGTGGTAATCTCTTGTGTTGTTTATAAGTACATCAGATTGATGACCAATGAAATCTATTAAGATCTCACCTACACATAAAATATCTATATTTTTATTTTTCAATTCTTTTCTTGTTAATTAATTAATTGATTTATTTTTTTTGATAAAAAGTGTGAAAATTGCACTTAATACTAACAAAACTCCTGCAAAGGTGATTGCGTTTCTTGGATCGTTGTTTAAAAAGTTTTTTAAAATGTACCCAAAAGATACAGTTTGGATAATCATAGGAATTACAATCATCATATTAATTATACCCATATAGACACCATATCTTTCTTTTGGTATCTCAGAAACTACCATTAAATAGGGTATACCCATCATACTTGCCCAACCAATACCAAAACCAGTAATTGCAAAAAATAGTAAGTTTTTATTTTCGATATGTGGAAAAGCTAAAAAACCAATAGCCGCAATTAGTAAACAAAATGCGTGCACTTTTTTAGGGCTATATTTTTTTGCAAAACCTACTAGCGCAAATGCAACCAAAAAGGTTACTACATTATACCAACCATTTACTAAACCTGTCCAACTTACGGCTTCACTATATGCGTCTTTATTTTCTGGAGTTGTATTCCAAACAGAAAGCGCTACACTTTTAGAAGAGTTTTGCCAGTAACAAAACAATGCATACCATTGAAATAAATATACCAATGCTAGTTGCCACATTACTTTTGGCATATCTTTTATAGCAGAAAAAATTTCGATTAAAGGCTCTAAAACACTTCTTTTCTCTTTTAGTTTTTCTAATTCTTCTGTTGATGGTGGAATTTCTTTTATTTTATAATTACTCCATAATACTGTTCCTATTGAACAAACTGCACCTAAAAAGAAAGAGGCATATACCCATGTAGGTAAAGAGCCTGTTGTTCCAATAAAAATTAAAGGAAATATAAATAAAGATAAATTAGCTAATACTTGACCTAAACCAGTAAAAAAACTTTGCATTTGAAAACCTAAAGGTTGCTGTTCTTTATCTAATTTATCCGCTATTAAAGCTCTGTAAGGTTCCATAGCTGTATTGTTACCAACATCTAAAATCCAAAGTAATCCTGCAGCCATCCAAAGAGAGCTACTGTATGGAAAAATTAATAGGGTTAAACTACATAAAATTGCGCCTATTAGAAAATAAGGTTTACGTCTTCCAAATTTTGGGCTCCAAGTTTTATCACTTAATGCACCAATAATAGGTTGTACTAGCAATCCTGTTACTGGTCCAGCAAGATGTAAAATAGGAATTTGATCCGGACTCGCTCCTAAAAAATCATAAATTGGAGTAACTGCACTTTGTTGCAAACCAAAACTATATTGAATGCCAAAAAAACCAACATTCATATTTAGTATTTGCCAAAAGCCTAAAGAAGGTTTTTTAATATTCATTTTTTTTGATTTTTTCATCTAGGAATTTCAGAAACTCTTTAAGGTTGCCTTTGTTGAGAAAAATAACTCCTTTATTATCTATTACTGGTAAGTTTAAAGTATTTATAGAAATATTAGCTTTTTGAAGTTTTTCTAACATTTCTTTTTCTTTCTTTTTATTTACATCAATATCATAATATAAGAATTTAATATTTCTTTGTTTAAGAAATTTTTTTGTATCTAAACAACTATGACAACTATCACTTCCGTATACTATTATTTTTTCTTTTTTTGATTCTTTAGTTTGTCGAAACTCTTTTTGTGCATTGATTTGAATTGAGATAAAAAAAAGAACGGTAGTTATTAGATATTTCATTTTAAAAATTCATTTACATGTTAAATTTAGTTTTTTTGAGTTAAAATTAAGCAAGACTTAATTTTAGAAAATATTTTTTATATCTTATTTTTCATAAAATGGAGCCAATAAATTTTTCATTGGCTCCATTCCTAATTAACAAAAAAACTTTTCTTTTAAAAACTATATTGTAATGTCATTGTTGATGAACGACCTGAAATTGTTCTAGCTGCAGCTAAACCGCCAGCTATGTTTCCATTTCCTTCTACCTCTGTAACACCAATTGTATCGAATAAATTATTCGCATTTACACTTAAAGATAAACCTTTAGTTAAGCTAACTCTTGCTACTGCATTTACATAAGCATAACCTGGCATTACAAGATCATTATCGTCTTGTGCAAAAGATTCAGATGTACCTAATATTGTGATTCCTAAAAGGTGTTGCTTGCTAGCTCCAAAAGAATACATTGGTGCTATATTATATACAAAATCAGCTTGTCTTCTTGGTTTGTTTCCTAGATTATCTCCACCATCAATTTCTGATTTAGTATACGTAACTGAACCATTAATGCTAAAATCTCCAAATCCTAAGGCTGATTCAACTTCTAAACCTAAAGCTTTAAAAGGATTTCCAACAGTTCTGTTTAATTCATTACTAATACCTTCATCTGTATTACTTACAAAACCCGTAACATTTAAGACACCATTATCTAATCGCTTTTTTAAACCTACCTCAAATTGAGAAATTTCATCAAACTGTACATCCCCTAAACCATCTTCACCATAAGTATTTCTATCTGCAGCTCTACCAGAAGCACCTTTACTATATCTTCCAAAGACAGCAGTACCATCGTTAATTTTATAGTTTAAACCTGCTGAGTAAGAAACAAAATTATAATCGTCGCTTATCGCTTGTCCAGGATTACCTGCTATAGTTGGTATTGTAGCTTCAAAAGGGCTAATTACACCATCGCTGTTGTAATCGAAACCAATTAAATCTCCACTTGCATCTAAATTACTTAATTGTCCAGTATTTATGGTTCCGTTTACATTTACGTTTTCAAAACGAACACTACCATCAAAATTTAATTTTTCAGAAATTGCTGCATCTACACCTACATAAGGAGAATTTACATTATGTACAGTATTGTATTTTCTTTGACAACAATTACCCCAAACTGGCTGACCAAAAGAGTAAGCACCACCTTGTGAGAATCCATCAAAAACACCTAATCTAGCTTTACCATCTCCTGCTACTTCAGAAATAGCAGAACTCCATTGCCATCCTATTTTAGTGTTTTGCGTTGCAGAGAACATACCTACAGTAACCCCAATATTATCATTAATTGCTTTTGTAACTTTTACATCACTAAAAAAGTTGCTTAAATCTTCAATAGTTACATCAAAATATCTAATATCTTGTGCTAATCCATTTGCAGGATTAAAAGGTGTGCCATCTTGAAAAGTTAAAGCACCAGTTGCTCCGGAAGCACCTCTTACTAAAGCCTCAATATCTGCTACTGTACCAACATTTGCAGTAAATGGAGCATTCCATTGACCAGAATTGTTAGAATATCTTGCTTTACCATTTACTTTCCAATCATCTCCAAGATCAAAAGAAAATTCTGCACCAACTGAAGAGCTTACAGGGTTGTTACCACTTCTCATATCATTTTGAGTAGCATTTCCGTCATAAACACTGTAAGTATTTTGAATATTTACAGAGTGTGGTGTATCAGTAGTAATATCAAAACCAGGTAGGTTTCCAAAAGAAGGATTAGAATTTGTACCTGTTAAACTTACTGGCATTGGCATATACATAACAGATTTATCATTTAAATATTTGAAATATGTACGTACATATCCGTTTTTAAATTCTTTAGTTAAGTTTGCTTTGATTTGACCACCTTTATTACCTTGATAACCAATTTTTCTCGGTCCTTCACCAACACGCATAAAACCACCAACGTGATAATACAACCCTTCTCCTATTGGAGTTCCATATTCAAAATCTAATCTACTAGTTTGAAAATCTAAACCATAAGTTGCACCTATTGTACCACCCTCTGTTTTTCCTGTTTTACTAATCATATTAATGATACCTGCAGGACCATTAGATGTTTGCGTAGAAGCAGAACCACCTCTAATAGCTTCAACTCTTCCAATATTAGAGTCTATACGTAAAAAATTATCTGCATTACCAAAAGAAGTATCTCCAAATAACATAATAGGAAGTCCATCTTCTTGTAATTGTAAATATCTAGAACCACCAGAAGAAACTGGTACACCACGAACGTTAAAATTTGCATTACCCTCACCACCAGAAGATTCTGCGCGAATACCTGGGATACTTCTAAAAAGTTCTCCTGCAGATCTTGGTGAGGCCTGTTCTATTTGTTTAATACCAATAGTAGATACAGAAACACTAGACTCTAATTTAGATTTAGGATTTACAACACCTGTAACTATAATTTCATCTAACGATTGCGCATTTTCTTTAATAATAATGTTTAATTTTAGATTACCATTAACAGTAATTTCTTTGGTAAAATTATCATAACCAATATAAGATGCTATTATTGTATAGGCACCATTGGTTACATTTGAAATTACATAATTCCCATCAAAATCTGTAGTGGTTCCTGTTGTAGTTCCTTTTAAAAGGATGTTTACACCAGGTATTAAGTTGCCACTATTATCTTTAATAGTACCAGAAATTGTTGACTGAGCAACAAATGCCATTGATGATAACATTAGTATCATCAAAAGTAATTTTTTAAAATTTAATTTTTTTTTCATTTTAGTGTGTTTAAGTGTGTTTTTAATAAATAATTGATATTTTATTAATCAATATTATGATTATTGTAGTTTTAATTATTAAATAAATAAATCGAAAACGTTTTCGATTTACCAAAAACGTTTTCGGTAAAGATAATTCACTATATTTATAAGATAATAAAGTATATATTTAACTTTAAAATTAAACAATTTTATTTTGGTAACATTAAAACAAATTGCAGAACAATTAGGCATTTCTATAACCACAGTTTCAAAAGCATTAAAAGATTATCCAGATGTTAGTAAGAAAACAAGAAAGTTGGTTAGGGAAACAGCATTTATGTTAAATTATAAGCCAAACTCTTTTGCTGTGAATTTAAGAACACGAGAATCGAAAACTATTGGTTTGATTATTCCAGAGATAGTGCATCATTTTTTTTCGAGTATTATTAAGGGAATAATTTCACAGGCAGAAAAGAAAGGGTATTTAGTGATAACACTTCAATCTAACGAATCTTATGAGTTAGAAAAAAAACAGATCGATTTATTATTAAGTAAACGGGTAGATGGGATTTTAATATCATTAGCTAATGGCACTGGAGATTATAAACATTTAACAGAAATAATAGAAAATGATACTCCATTGGTTATGTTTGATAAAATTGCTAAAATTATTAGATGTTCTAAAGTAATTATTGATGACCGAAAAGCTGCATACAAGGCAACTGAACATTTGATAAAAATAGGATGCAAAAAGATTGCTCATTTTAGAGGTCCTTTAATGCCACAAAACTCTATTGATCGTTTTTTAGGATATAAACAGGCTTTAATAGATTATGGCTTGCCGTATGACCCAACTTTAGTATATGTCAATGATTGTGGTGATTTGAGTTTTGAAGAAGGTAAAGAAAGTATAAATCAATTACTTAAAGATCATGATGATGTCGATGGGATTTTTATAAATACTGATTTAGTTGCAATTGGTGCAATGAAGGAGATTATTAAAAATGGAATTAAAGTACCTGAAGACATAAGTATTGTTGGTTTTAGTAATTGGTTTATGTCATCAGTAATGTCACCGTCTTTAACTACAATTAATCAACCCGGTTTTGAAATGGGAAAAAAAGCATTTAAATTACTTTATAAAGAAATAAGAGATAAAAAGAAAAATAAAGCAATTATCTATAAAGAGGTTATTCTAGATGCAGATTTGATAATAAGAAACTCAACTAGAAAAATTTTGATTTAAAACTTAACTATTTCTAAACTACGAAAATAGACACCGATTCTGTGCTAGATCTTTGTGCTAGAGAATCCTATGAATTACCATTAAATGCAGGTTTTGTGTTTGAACTAAAAACATCCTCCTTTTTTAAATAATATTCAAATAAACCTTGCAAAACTTAAAAACTATCGTATATTTGCACTCGAAATCGCGGGATAGAGCAGTAGGTAGCTCGTCGGGCTCATAACCCGAAGGTCATTGGTTCGAGTCCAATTCCCGCTACTATAATAATAAAACGGTTATACTTTTATAAAGTGTAGCCGTTTTTTTTATTTTCCAAAACAAAAATTACTTTATTATTGTAAAAACTTTACAAGATGAAAAACTTTATGGATATTTTTAAAAAGATTGGTGGTTTATCTCCAGAAAATGAAAGAATACTATTAGGCTCAATCAAAAAAAAATCATTTCCACCAAAAACGATTCTTCAAAAAAAGGGAAAAGTTTCTAACAAGATATATATCGTAGAAAGGGGCATAGTTAGAACCTTTTATTATAAGGAAGGAAAAGATATTACTTACTCAATAGCTGCTCAAAATGATTTTACAGGTTCTATGTCCAGTTTTTTTATGCAAAAACCAAGCAATAAAATTGTAGAGACTATTGAGGAGTCTGTTTTATGGGAATTTGAATACAATAGGCTACAATCATTGTTCGAAATGAATCAAGAATTAAGTAGGGCAGGAAGACTATTTGCAAACTATGGTATTTCCGTTATGGAACAAAGATTTGATGATATGATGTTTTACTCAGCTAAAGAACGCTATGAAATGTTGTTACAAAATCGTCCTAAAGTAATTCAAAACGTACCTTTAGGAATGATCGCTTCCTACCTTGGAATAACACAAGAAACATTAAGCCGAATTAGAAAATAGATTTTTTGACAAATGTCAAAAGGATTCCTTCCTTTAAGTTTTAAATTTCCCAATTATAAACATAAAAACACCATTCACAATGAAATCAAAATTAACGTTAGTTTTACGCATACTTCTTGGTCTTCTTTTTTCTGTAATTGGACTGAATAATTTTTTTTACTTTTTACCTACTCCGCCGCCAGATGCATTTATAGAAGCATTAATAAATACTGGATATATGTGGCCTTTGGTTGGATTTACTGAAGTGGCTGCAGGAATATTGCTATTGGCAAACAAATGGAAGGGTTTAGCTTTAATTTTTGCTGCTATTATATCAGTAAACATAGTTTTATATCGTATAATTTTAGATTCTAATGGTATTGAAGTAGCATTATTTGCCGCTACATTGAATGTTTTATTAATGTATTTTAACTGGTCAAGTTTTAAATCTTTATTCAAAACAGAATAAAAAATATATGTGTGCAACAACGCAAGCAATAAAAAAATGTGTTATTCACAGAACCGTTTATAATTTCTTTTTTGTAATAAACTCTATCAGTTGAATTGTCAACTCAAAATCTCTTGGAGTAAAACTAATGTTCGATATTTCGAATGAGTTATCTACTAAGAAACTCCTTGAGAAATCAAGGAGTTTTTATTTGGAATCAAGTGAAAATTGCATCTTCTTGAGAACAAAATAAAAATTTAGATTGCAAAGCAATCGGAGTTTCTTTGGGCTGTTCTGCTCTTTGTCCCATTGCGAAACAACGTGAACCAATGAATCCAATTCCCGCTACTACAAGAGTCATCAGCATTGGTGACTCTTTTTTTTTGCTTTAAACTCAAGTATACAAAGAGTTTACGAGTGTATTAATTGAGTGTTTGTCCTTGTCTAAGTGTGCTTAGTTGTCTCTTAAAATGACTTCAAAGGGTCTTCAAACAGTTTTTGTTTAAAGGAGTTTATGAAGTAGAATTAAATATTGCTTATCTTTAATTTTACAAATTTATATAACCCTTCAATAATTTATTTTATGAAAAAAGTATTTGCCATATTGTGCATTGCAGGAATAGCGTATCCTTACTATTACATCTTTAAATTTATAGAAATAAATAATTGGGAATGGTCAACTTCACTATTTTTTGAACAAATTCATCAGAATTATGCAATGAGTATTTTGATTGCTGATTTAACGGTTGCAGCCACCACTTTTCTTATTTTTCTTATTTACAAATTAAGAGTAAAAGCAATTAGTAAGAATCAGTTCATCAAGTATTTGGTTTCTTTATGTATGGTTGGCTTTTCATTAGCCCTACCCTTATATCTCTATGACAATTATGAAAAAAATAACTAAACCATAAGCATCTCTTCTTCCTTTAATTCAGCGAGTTCTAAACCTCCTAAGTTGGGTAAGCTTCTATTTGTAGCGGAATGGCCACCGTTTTCTGTAGTTTTATACATTGAACCAAATGAGGTTTAAATTCAGTATTAATGTTAAATCAACTGATATCGTTTTTAATGCTATTAAAAAAATAAAATAAATTAAATTTTTTCGACCACTACGTAAAAACACAAACACTTATATCAATTATATCAAATATGCAGTTGGTGAAGTGGTTCTTGTTGTTATCGGTATTTTAATTGCTTTACAGGTAAATAATTTTAAAAGTCAATTTTCAAAAAAAATCTGGTATATATTTACTTAAACTTTATGATGATTCAAATAGGATTTTAGGAACATCAAAAGTGATAAAAAAATAATTCATTTATGTTACATTAAGTTTCTTGACTTATTAAAATAAAAATG
>Ga0209533_1004303_pt1 | contig 12374 bp, 10 predicted proteins | sample COG_04_FD_184748 | JGI IMG/M metagenome (GOLD analysis project Ga0209533, IMG submission 184748) | Pelagic Microbial community sample from North Sea - COGITO 998_met_04 (SPAdes) (version 2) | ecosystem: Environmental > Aquatic > Marine > Neritic zone/Coastal water | place: Helgoland, sampling... | reverse complement strand
ATATTCCAGGCATTATTATGATTGATCTTCCCTTAGACAAACTTGATGAACACGTTACGGTAATTGCCTTAGAACTAGAAGGTGAACGAAGTATTTATCATGGCAGTGGTGGTGCAATAGAAGTAAACTAAACAGGAACAAATTATTTAGAATAAAATAAAACTCAGTAACAATGAGAAGTATAGAACATTGGCTTGATATTGGATCATTCCATTTATTGTCTAGCATCAGTTTTTTTACATGGTGCAAAGAAACCCGGTTCTTCTTTTCCAACGATTCTAGAGCACCTAAATATAGACGCTTAATCGCTTTACTTGGCTTGTTTACACTAGTCTGTTGTAATAATTCTGACGATATTGATAGTCCTTGTAAAGGACTATGTGGGACTGGTTCAGAAACATTAAAAGAATCCGCAACAACTTTTGCGGTAGGAATGATTACCCGAGCTTCGTATATTAATGGAGGAGGTCAGCATACAGAAATCCTAAAAGATGAATTTAGCAGTGTAACTTCAGAATATGAAATGAAGATGAATATTATGTATCCATCTCAAGGTACTTATAATTTTAATGCTGCAGATGCTATTGTAAATTTTGCTGTAGCAAATAATATACATGTACATGGTCATGCACTAATATGGCATGGTGCCACACCCGATTGGGTAACTAATTTTTCTGGAACCGATGCAGAATTCGAAGCAATGGTGGAAGATTATATTACTACTACTGTAACAAGATATAAAGGAAAAGTTCGTTCTTGGGATGTCGTAAATGAAGCCATTGATGATGGAAGTGGCAATCTGTTACGTAACTCTGTTTTTAGACAAAAAATGGGAAATGATTATATTCAAAAATGCTTCCAATGGGCTAGAAATGCTGATCCAAATGCTATTTTGTTTTATAATGATTATAATATAGCAATAAGTTCAAGTAAAAGAGCTGCAATTTTTGATCTGGTTGATGATCTTGGTAACTTAATTGACGGCGTAGGAGCGCAAATGCATATTTCTTATAATGAACCTTTAGCACATGACATACAAGCAGTTGTTGATGGTACTGTTTCTAGAGGATTAAAATTACATTTCTCTGAACTTGATATTAGAACAAACCCTGAACAAGATGCAAATCTTACTTCTTTGTCTAGTACAAAAGCGAATCTACAACAGGTAAAATATAAAGAAGTAGTTCAAATCTACAACTCAATTCCTTTAGACAATAAGTTTGCCCTGACAGTATGGGGCTTGCGTGATAACGAATCTTGGTTGCTCAATTTTTTGGGAGTGCCCGATTGGCCGTTACTATTTGATGAAGATTACAATAAAAAAAGAGCCTATCAAGGTTTTTTAGAGGGTTTACAATAGGTTGATTCATCTAGAATTCCTGAGCTGTATTCTTAAGATTTATAGCACTAACTCTATAATAATGATTAAAAATATAATGATGTATCAAAAAGCTGTTTTATTAATTCTTTTGTTTAATGTGGTATCTGTTTCTACACAGAACAAACAAAGTAATTTTGATTGGAATAACTATAAAACCTGGAAAAATGAAACAAGTTATACGAAAACATACATTGTAAATCAAAAACATCCTTACGCCTCGGACACAAACAAAGGTAGTTTTAATGCTCCTCTAAAAACAATTAATAGAGCAGCTCAATTGGTTCAAAAAGGGGAACGCATATTAATTTACTCAGGAGTTTATAGAGAAACTATCTTCCCTAAATATGGAGGCGCTGGAGCAAATAAAATGATTTCTTATGAAGCGGCTCCTGGAGAAAAAGTTGTCATCAAAGGATCTAAAATTTTAAATCAAAAATGGGAACAACGTAAAGTGTTTACAGATGTACTTGCCGATTCGACGCTAACTTATACTTGGTCTAGACGTACTTGGGTTACCACCATTCCAGATACTTTTTTTGATGTAAATTATTTTCCATTTCAATTACCAAATATCCTTCCAAAAGAACATACGTTAATGCCTTGGGCTAAATTGGTAAAAAATATCCCGCCTTACACTTCATCTAGAGGTTTAATTTTTCAAAATGGAAAGCGCATGCAGCAACTAGAAAATTATGGTGATGTTGTAAGAGTACCAGGTTCTTTTTGGATAGATAAAGATAAGAAAACGGTTCATATCCATTCTTTTGATAGTGGCAACCCAAACCATTCTTTAATAGAGATAGGTACAAAACAACATTTGTTGAAACCTCAAAAAGTTGGGTTAAATTATATCCAAGTTAGCGGGCTGACCTTTGAGCATTGTGCCAATGGCTTTTTAAGAACGAGTACAGGAGCTGTAACCTCTTTGGGAGGACATCATTGGATTATAGAAAACAATACCATTAGGCAAATTAACTCATCGGGCTTAGAGTTTGGGTATTTAGCCTATGAACCAAAAGATCCAAACCCTGAAAATATCCTTAGAAAAGAGAAAGACAATCAGGGGTTTATGATTGTTAGAAACAATACAATACACGATTGTGGAACGGCAGGCATTAGAAGTTTTGTAGTAACTAATGGACTTATTACAGGCAATCATATTTATGATATTGGCTGGCAAGATGCAGAGAACTACTGGGAATGTTCTGGAATTAAAATATTGGTTGCTCATAAAACGTTAGTGAATCGCAATCGTATACATGATATTCAAGGAGGAAATGGTATTTGGTTAGATTGGGATATTCGGTATTCTAGAGTTACACAAAATAGCATTCATGACGTGCAGAATATTCAAGGAGGTATTTTTATTGAAGCTTCTCACTATCCAAACTTAGTAGACAATAATTTTATTTGGAATATAGATGGAAATGGTATTTATGCCAATGATACAGATTACTTAATGGTCTATCATAATTTAGTGGCTAATATTACAGGAAATGTAGTGCATGCCATTGTACAAACAGATCGCACTCAAAATGGCAGAAAACTTACTGCAGAAGAAAATTTGGTTTACAATAATATTTTCATAAACGGTTTACCAATTCGTTTTAGTTCAAATTCTAACAAAGCAGATCATAATTTATATATTTCTACGAAAGAACCAAACAATTTTAAAGATGTAATTAATATGAATGGCTTAGATGCCAACAGTATTTTTGAACATGCCCAAGCGTATTTTACAAGTTCTATAAGTATGTTTAAATGGATTTCAGATTTTGATATAAAACCTGTACCGTTACTTAAAGAGGTACAGTATAATTTTTTTAATGATTTAAAAGTAAATAAAAATACAATTCCTGGCCCCTTTAATAAGCTGTCAAAAGCAACAACAATAGTACTTACAGAAAAACCAGTCATAGTAGATATCGAATTAGCTTCTGTTAAATCAAAAAAGCCAATCCAAGAACATACTGCATTAGTTTCTAATAGATATTCTGCCGATCCTTCAGCACATGTATTTGAAAACAAAATATACATTTACGCATCACATGACCAAAGTGGAGAAACAGTATACACAGATCCTGTTGATAAGTTTGATATGATCGACTACAGGGTTATTTCCATGAACGCGTCTTTAACTGAAGTAACAGATCATGACGTTGCTTTAAAATTAGAAGATATCCCGTGGGCAAAAAGACAATTATGGGCTCCAGATGCAGCCAAAGCTAACAATCAATACTACTTATACTTTCCAGCGAAAGCGGCTCATGGTGAATTCGAGATTGGGGTTGCTATTGGAAACCGACCAGAGGGACCATTTAAACCATTAGCCACTTCAATACCGGGTAGCTATAGTATAGATCCAGCAGTATTTAGAGATACTGATAACAAATACTACATGTATTTCGGTGGCATTGGAGGTGGATTTTTACAAAATAACGAGACTAATACAAGTCAATTGATTTCGCCAGAACTTAGACCAGCTGTCGCACCTAAAATAGCGAAACTTAAAGCCAATATGATTGAATTTGAAGAGAAGCCTAAAGATATAGTAGTCCTTAACAAAGACGGTTCTCCGATATTAGCAACAGATACAGAAAAGCGTTTTTTTGAAGGAGCGTGGATGCACCGCTATAAAGACAAATATTACCTCTCTTACTCTACAGGTGATACACATTACATTGTGTACGCAATTGGAGACAATCCCTACGGACCCTTCGTTTATCAGGGAATTGTCCTTCACCCAGTAATTGGATGGACAAACCACCATTCTATAGTTGAATTTAAAGGGGAGTGGTATCTTTTTTATCATGATAGTAAGTTATCTGGAGGAATTACCCATCAAAGAAATGTAAAAATGTGTAAGCTTTACTATGATGAGGAGGGTAGAATTCAACCGATTTATCCATATGGCGAATGACTTTAAGTCTTATTTTTCTTTCTACTTTTCATATCCAATATTCTGTCCATTTTAAAATTTCACTTACACGATTTCATAAATCATTTTATTATCTTTTTAAAAATACAGAATTTTAAATGAGTGAATTATTAATTCTTTAAGTTAATTTACGGGTTGAATTTCTAAAAACTAAATTAGTCTTAATTATTTTTGTTTCAAAAACAGATTCATCTGTATTATTTTGCTCAATACGTTCTATGAGTTTTTCAGTAGCTTTTTTACCAATATAAACGGCATGTTGGTTTATGCAAGTAATTGAGGGGTTTACATACTTAAATAAGTTTCCATTGGTATAGCCTATAAATGAAATATCTTCAGGTATTTTATATCCTCTAGATTTTGTAATCAACATAGACTCTATTGTAGAATATTCTTCTAATCCAATAATGGCATCTACTTCGTTATAATCTAATAAGGTTTTAATTTCAGTTTCAAAATCATAATCCTTTTTTATTAAAGCTATTAATTTTTCATTAACACCTATACCGTTATCTTTCAAAGCTTGTTTATATCCGTTTATTCTTAATCGTACAATTCCTAAATCATCTAGTACAGAAACAATAACAATATTTTTGCATCCAGTTTTTATAAGGTGTTCCGTAGCATTATATGCACAGTTAAAATCATCTACAATTATTTTATCACATTCAACTATATCGGCAACTCTATCAAACATAACTATTGGTCCTGCGTCACCCATAAAATCTTGTAAATGTTTAAAATTTTTTTTAGATTGAGTTTCTTCGGATAATGAAATTAAAAGACCATCTACAGTACCTTTTTCAAACATATTTGTAGATTCAATTTCTTTTTGCAAGCTCCCATTAGTAATAATTATAATAATGTTGTATCCTTTTTCATTAGCAACTTGTTCAATGCCACTAAAAATTTTTACAAAAAAATGGTTTAATAAAGTTGGAATGATAACACCAATAGTTTTGGTTTTTTTGTTCATCAAGCTTAAAGCGATACTATTTGGCTTATAGTTATGTTTTTTTGCATATTGTTGTATTTTATCTTTAGTGCTAGAACTAATTTCATGACTATCCTTTAAAGCCTTGGAAACGGTAGCCACAGACACATTAAACTCAACTGCAATTTGTTTAAGGGTCATTCTTTTTTTCATCTGTCTGTTTTAAAACCTGAGTTTGATTAATGTTTAGGTGTAATATTTTTGAAGAATTGATAATTTTAGGGAAGAAAAACTTAAATAAATGAATAAAAAACATGGTCACTTTTGACCATAGTTGAATTATTGGCAACAGATACCTGACAGATCTGGATGAATTATCTCTCATCAAGGCCAATTTTGCAGTTTCATTAATAGGAATGCTGTCATCTAAAAACAGTGCCAACCATGGGTTAGGGTCTCTTTCATCATGCGTAGATATGTCCATATTTTTTAGTTTAATAATTTCCTAATTCCGACAACTGCATTTTATACAGATTGGCAGTGGTCTTTGCGGTCTTAACAATTTTTTTTGCAACGTCCATATTCATCTGTGGGTGATTCAAAGCTTTTTCTAGATTATGAAAATGATTCTCATCGGCAACCGCATGGTAAGTGAAAAAGGACACCTGATTTTCTGTTAATTGTAATTGGTCTTTAATCATATTGCCCCAGTATCCTGCCAAGCGTTTGCCAATTCCTTCAATGATAAACATAGCACCTAATAAATCGATAGGGTTTTGTTTACTAGCTTGCTGAAACATAAATGCGCTTAATGCCATAGACCCTATGTTTTTTTCGCCTTTTCTAATGTCTGCAATGTTTTCGCCTAAAGCTTCAAAATTCCTCTCTAGCATTTGATAGTCTTTATGTTCTGCTGCTGTGTGTTTTATGAATGCAGAACGCAACTCAAATAAATCAATATCGATGTTTGAAGCTGCGCGAGATATCCATTGGGAGCCATCAATTACTTGTTGTCTTAGATCTGTTAACAATAGTTTGTAATCTGAAAGACTCAACCTTCCATCATGAATTTTTGTGATGATAGGGACTTTAAGCAACGCTGTTTCAAAATCGATCCAAATTTGTGTAAGGTTTCTAATGAGCCATTCTGAGGTGTCATTTTTATCAATAGTCAATTCAGGGGATTCAACCTTTCGCAAAGGATACTTCTTTGAGGTTTTTTCTGTAGATCCGGAGACAGTAAGCTGCATAAATGACGTAATAAATCGACCACTTTCAGGAACCATACAAAGTATTTGGTCACCTAACTTTAGTTTGCCTGAATACATCAATTCATCGAGCATTATAAAAATTGATGCAGCTCCAGTATTTCCTTTTGAGCTAAGATTGCTAAACCATTTTTCATCGGCAATTTCACCACCGCCCTTCAACATTAATTCTTTTATAGGTTCTTTAAACACCTCGGAAGAGTAATGAGAGCACAACCAATCAATGTCATTTTTTTTAATTTTCCCTTGTTCTATTAGTTCAAAATAGTGGGCTACTCCAGTTTTGATTACCTTATCTAATAGCCTTGAATCTTGCTTAAGATTCATTGCGCCTGCTTTGGAAGCTTCCTCGTAACTTGGATAATCTAGCCACGTTTTTTCGTCTTCATTTTTGTTGTCAATTTTACCAGTATACATGCAAACGGGGAATTCATTGGCATGAGATTTTATGTCAATCCAATCAATTTTTAATGAGATACCATTTTCATTTTTTTTATTTTGAAGCACAAATGCACCCGCGCCATCTGATAACATCCACCTCAAGAATTCAGCATCAAAGGGTAATGACTTGACGCCTTGAGCTTCGAAACGTGAGGCCTTAAAAAGTCTACTCGCCAGTTCACTTCCTACACAAACAGCATTAGGATGTTCATCACTTTTAATTTGTATGTATGCATTTTTTAGGGCCATTAATCCACTTGCACAGACGCTTTGAAAATTGGCAATTTCACATTTATTAAAATCTAAGCCTGCATGCACCATACTGGCAAATCCCGGGATGAGTAAATCTCCTTGTGTTGTTCCCGTACACAACAAGGCCACTTCAGAGGATCTTAAACTACTTTTTTGTAATGCGTTTTCAACGGCAGACACCGCCAATTGGGCATTAGAATGTGTCGTTTGTTGTTTTTTGTTGAGGGCGTAATACCGTGTTTTAATGCCATTTTGTTTGAGTATGCGGTTTTTTGCGCGACTCTCTTTGCCATGGATTCGTCCCAAAAATGTTTCAATAGTTTCGTTCGAAACTGCTTTGTTTGGTAAAAAAATACCTGAACTTGTTATAAATACGTCATTCATCGTTTAGTTGTTTTGTTTGGAGAATAATTTATCCAAAAGGTTAAGTGCAAAACCATAGTTTTTTCGCCCCCTACTATGGTGTTCATTATGATGCGTTCCCAGAAGCTTCCAGCTCATTAAGCTGCCATTTCCAAATCTGTAATTGCAATGTCCTGCAAAATTTAATAGGATACTTACTAATGGATAGGCCATAACAGCCACTATCGAAAAAGGAATCAAAGGAATTATAGTTATTGGAACCGTACTCAACAACAAAGCTTCTATCCAATGGAAACTAAAAACGGAATAAACGGTAGGAATATTTGATTTATGATGGATATAATGTATATGTTTCATCATAAATTTTTGATGCATTATTCTATGCACGATATAAAAATGAACTTCGTTCCATAACGTAAGTACGATGAGCCCTAATACTATATTTTGCCATGTGTCTGGCAATAATTCAACGAGATCAACTCTTATTAAATAAATAACAGGTATAATTGAAAATCCAAAAATTACTATTGATTTTATCGTGTGTTTGATTTCAAAATAAATTTGCTGTTGTTTTACTTTTTTGTCTATGATTTTTTGAAGTATATTTTTATGTTCTAAACATTTACAGACATAGAGAAACAATGATCCAACGCCAAAGTATAAAAACAAAAAGTAACAAAAAGTCAACCCATATAGAGTTAAGTAGGAATAATTGTATAGGAAGTTTTCAAAAAAGGAATTCAAATATTTTATTTTTCGATTAGTTAAAAATTTTATGTTTAAAACATACTTTAACTTAAATTCCAACAACTAAAAACAAAATGAATATCAACGATTCCATTATGGTATTCTCAATAAGATAATCGCTTAAAGCAGGTTGATTTGATTTTGAAGAAATAGAGTTGGTGTCTAAATCAATTATAAATGTAATGAAATAAAAGTGTATTTCAAATTAAATCATTGATTTAATAGTCTTGGATTTTAGATTTTATTTTTTTGAAGCAAACGTTTTTACATAGCCTATAGCCAATTCTGAAAAATCGGCTTGCCCTAGATTTGAATTTATATAGGCCCCAATGAAGATGTTGTTTGCCGGGGTTTTGTTAGTATTTATAAGATAATATTTTAGTCCAAGTCGCGCTGAGATGCTGCGTTTTATTTTATAGTAATCTTCGTTGATGTTACCAAGTCTAAAACTTCCGCCACTTTCTGGGATTATTTTTGGAACATCGCCCCAGCCTTTGTTGATCCGCCAGTCGACCTTATAAGCGGGTTTGTAAAGGTTGATACCGCCCTGTAATTCTATCCCAAAATGATTTAACAATAATTCGCCCTTGATAGTGATGCCTATGTTTAGAGCATTTGTAAACGCATTTGAACTTAGATCTGAAAATTCGCGCCCATTTTGTACCAAGGATTCATTGTTAGAAATATAATCGTAATACGTTTGATAGAACCGCACATAGGTACCAATGCCAAGTTTCAAAATAGTATTATAAATTTTTCCGTAATCCCCCGAAAGGGTATATACACTTTTTTTAGCCCCAAAAGCTTCAGACAATACATTCTGTCCGTAGCCAGTTCGAAATGAAAAAAACTTTGAAACTGTTTTGGTGGGTAGTTCAGCGGATGTGAAATTTTTTGACGATGGTTTAGACGTATTTATTTCTGCACCTAAACTCAACAAAAAGGAGTTATAGCCTTGGTTTGGCAACTTGGCGTGTCCGTTGGAATTGTGGTTACACCCAATTCCAACGCGCCAATTAATAGCTTCATATTTTTGGAGGCTGTAATACATAAATATTCTAAAAGACCAATTGAAATTTGTGGACACCGCTCTGTTAAATTCGTTTGTGACTGAACCGTATTTTTTAGTGATATAAGACGCTCCAGTGCCGACATGAATCGTAAAATCTTCAGACTTAAACGCCTTAAATTCTATAAAGGGTTGAATTGAAAAAATTGAACCTAGATGCGTTTTGTTGCCTAAATTGGCATAGCCAATACTGAGCCCTGTTTTTGTGTCTTTTAGGTAATTAGCCCACGTATCGGTGTGTGTGGTATGCAGCCAACCAAAACTTAAAAAAACCTGTTTTTGAAGCCCTCTATCGGGGAAATTCGTGTTTGGTTCGCCCGTAATTCCAAAAAGCAGTTCGGGAGTGACGCTAAATAATTTTGAGTCTGCTTCTTGTCCAAACGACATGAGGACGCTAAACAGCATCAGGTAGGTAAGCTTATGGATCATGAATAAAACGTATAACTGTAAATTGGTAATCTGTTTTATTGACTTTCGAAACGAATGTCAACCATTATAAAAATGACTTTTAGGGGATACAAAGCACTTTAGTAGTGGTATATAAAACAGCTTTGACAAATATACTAAATTTGATGCGATTCAATTTAAGTCAGGGGGTTTAAAAAAAGTATCTTTGTCGGCTCGTATACATTACTTTATGCGATGAAAAAAACAAGATCGCATGCTATCACATAAAGACATAAATACGCCAACACCAATTACAAGTTCAAAAGCACAATTAGAGGTGTTTAGTCGCGCTTCAGATGTTAGGGGAACAATTCGATCTTTGGAATCGGGGAGGCCCGTATTGATTACAGCGTTTTACAGCAACGGATTGACACTGCTAAAGGAACTGCAAATTCATTTAAAACGTAAGTTTACAGGCAACTCTTTTAAGGACCAGCGCACGTATAGAGATGCGTATCGCAAGCTGTCGAAACTTGTTTTAATCGAAATTGTCGATCATAAACTAATCGTAAAAAAAGCGCCTTCTATTGGTTGGTTAGAAACGTTTTATCCTGAAACCAGTGATTTCTTGTTGCCTTTTACTAAGGTACAAGGCCTTAATAGTGCGTGGCAGTGGTATCAAAATGGAATTACGGTTCCAGTTTTACGAAATAAAATACATCCGTATTATGGCACCTATTTTCCAACGCGTTTTGACCATTTGATCCTTTTTGACAACTGGTTAAAACGGTATGACGGGCCTAAAAAATCAGCCATTGATGTGGGTATTGGGAGTGGTGTTTTGTCATTTCAAATGGTGAAACATGGATTCCAAAAAGTATTTGGAACAGATACCAACCCCAATGCGATTGTAGGGCTTAAAGAAACTATGGGCGACACAAAACTCTCTCGAAAAGTAGAATTAGATTTTGGATCGCTTTTTGGAAAATGGGAAAAACTGACGGAGTTGATTGTTTTTAATCCACCTTGGTTGCCAGCAGCACATAAATTAGATAAAAATGATGAAGCGATTTACTACAATGAAACGCTTTTTCCTGACTTTTTTGAGGCTGCAAAAGAACGGCTGTTGCCCGATGGAAAACTCGTCGTTATTTTCTCTAATTTAGCGCAGATCACAAAAGCCACGACCACTCATCCTATTGAGCAGGAACTCGCCAAAGGGGGCAGATTTCAATTGGAAAAATGCCTTAAAAGAGCTGTCAAAGTAGCTTCCGATAAAACCAAACGTGACCAACATTGGCGCGACTCAGAAGAAGTGGAACTGTGGGTGTTGACGCATTCTTAGGGTGCTCTGTAATGCAAAGTAAATGATTTTATGTTGGTAGACGAGTGGTATGTTCGCGCTAGCTAGGCGACATTTTTAGTTTCAAATTTTTGTATTTTTTCTAGTATAGACTTTTTCTTATTGCGTTCTTGCTCAATGTCAAAATCATTTTGAAGGCCCAACCAAAATTGAGCAGAATTCCCAAAATACTTACTCAAACGAAGCGCTGTATCTGCAGTGATTCGTCTTTTTTCTTTTGTAATTTCTGATATTCTAGTTTGCGGAACTCCTAAGTCTTTTGAGAGTCTGTAAGCTGAAATGTTTAAAGGCTCAAGAAACTCTGAGCGTAAAATTTCGCCGGGATGAATATTTGCTAATTTTTCCATTGTATTGTTTTTAATGATAATCAATTATTTCAACCTTACTTGCGTTTCCTGTATTCCATTGAAAGATAATTCGCCATTTTTTATTGATTCGAATGCTATAAAACCCATTTAAATTCCCTGCCAACTTTTCAAGTCGGTTTGAAGGCGGAATACGCAGATCTGTAATGTCAGCCGAGTTATGAAGCATTCTTAATTTTCGACGCCCTACATTTTGTATATCTAAAGGCATTTTTTTAACTCGAGTGCCATTCAAAATGTGTTCGGTCTCTTTAGAACCAAATAAAACAATCATAGTATTGTTTTACGTTACTAACGCCAAAGGTAGGTATAAAAAACATATTTTAAAAAAAAATCACATCTATCCAAAAATACACACGATTTTATCAGTTTTCAGTAGCTTAAGAACCACTTATAGCATCGCATATAAAATGAAACCTAAAAGCACAACAGCAAAAATGATTGCAAAAATCAAGGTGTTTTTATCGAATCCATTCGCCCAAGGCGTGATGTTTTGTGCCGCATAAAACGCTTCTTTGCTTGTTCCATTTCCTTTTTTGAACGTCTGTGTGTTATAGGTAAAAAGAATGCTGTCTTTTGGTGCGTTTTCTTTGTAGGTTTGAAAGTGCTTTGAGTTGTCGAGTAAGTCTCTAAAATGAGCCATCACAGCCGTTCCAGGCTTTCTTTTGTGTCGGACTCCAAAAACAACTTCGGTAACCGCTCGCATAAATAACGGTGGCCCCAAATGAAACACCCCACGCGGGTTCAATAGATAGCGTCCTTTTAAATTATAGGCAATAGCTGTTTCAAATAGCGGGTTGTGTTTACAGCTAATCATCAGATCTTGAGAAAAATCGATATCGCCATGTGTAGGTAAGATGCATTTG
>Ga0209533_1004296_pt1 | contig 12396 bp, 10 predicted proteins | sample COG_04_FD_184748 | JGI IMG/M metagenome (GOLD analysis project Ga0209533, IMG submission 184748) | Pelagic Microbial community sample from North Sea - COGITO 998_met_04 (SPAdes) (version 2) | ecosystem: Environmental > Aquatic > Marine > Neritic zone/Coastal water | place: Helgoland, sampling... | reverse complement strand
TGTTGCTTTACCTAGTGATAGATTTAAAAATAATATGACTCCAAAACCCATAGTTAAAGAAAAACCAATTAAAGGAAAAAGGTATTTTCTATCTGGTATTTTAAATTTACAAAATGGAATAAGAAAAATAAAAAGTATAAACATTCTCAAGGATCCGGCTAGCATAGGAGGTAGGGATGTATTTAAAGCAAGTTTGTTTACTGGATATGAACTTCCAAAAATAAACATAATGAATAAAACTAAAAGATAATGTCGGCTAGTCAAATAATTAGCCCATAGTGAATGGGTCTATCATCGGTTTTTCCGAAGAATTATACCATGTCGTTTTTATTCTCGTATATTCTTTAATAGACTCAATTCCAGCTTCTTTTCCATAACCACTGTCTTTAATTCCACCAAATGGCGCCATAGGTGAAATTAATCTATATGTATTGACAAATACTATTCCAGCTCGAACTGCTTTAGAAACTCTCATGCTTCTTCCAAAGTTAGCAGTATAGATTCCTGAAGATAATCCATATTTATTATCATTCATTAAGTTAATAGCTTCTTCTTCAGTATCAAACCTCATCACAGATAATACTGGACCAAATAATTCATTTTCAGCAGTAGGAAGATTATGATTTTTACATTCAATTATTGTAGCTGGAAAATAATAGCCTTTATTAGATATATCTGATCTTTTTCCACCACATCTAATTACCCCACCTTGCTCAATAGTAGTTTTAATATTTTTTTCAATATTTTCTAGTTGTTTAAGGCTATTTAAAGGGCCCATTTGAGTATCTTGATTCATAGGGGCACCAAGTTTTATTTTTTCTGCTTTTGAGACCAACTTATCTAAAAATTCATCATAAATTTGTGATTGAATATAAAGTCTTGAACCAGCAATGCAGCTTTGACCACTTGCACCAAAGATACCAGCAGTAATCCCATTAAGAGCATTCTCGTGCTCGGCATCATTGAATACTACAACAGGGCTTTTACCTCCTAGTTCTAAGCTTACTTGAGATAAATTTTCAGCAGAATTTTTTACAATATGTTTTGCAGTCTCTGGGCCACCTGTAAAAGCAATTCTTTCTACAAGATTGTGAGTAGTCAAAGCCTTACCACAGGGCTCACCTAAACCAGTAATTATGTTAACTACTCCTTTTGGTATTCCTGATTTTTCAACTAATTTTGCAAATTCTAATAAAGTAACTGGAGCAAGTTCAGAGGCTTTTATTACTACTGTATTACCCATCGCTAAAGCTGGTGCAAGTTTGACTGCTGTTAAAAGCATCTGCGAGTTCCAGGGAATAATTGCAGCAACAACCCCTATAGGAATTCTTGTGGTTGTTACTTGCATGTCTGGTTTATCAATTGGTACCACTGTACCTTCGACTTTATCTGCAAGCCCTGCAAAATAATCATAATATTCTGCTATATAATTAGCTTGTGTTTTAGTTTCTCGAAAAATTTTTCCTGTATCTTTAGTTTCGACAGTGCCAAGATGTTCAGCATTATCTCTTAATTGATTTGCTAGAGATCTTAAATACTTAGCTCTATCTCGTGGATGTAAATTAGCCCATGATTTTTCAAAAGCATTTTGTGCAGCCTTAACAGCGCTATCAACATCTTTTGCACTTGCTTCAGGTACAGTTGCCCATACTTCATTATTCTCTGGGTTTAAAGTTTCAATAGTTTTGCCAGATTCAGAATCAACCCATTGACCATCTATATACATTTTGAAATTTTGAATTTCTGTCATTTAATTATTAATAAATTTTTTAAGGTTCATATTAACATCATCTGCACACTCTATACTACAAAGATGTTTTCCATTATTTATCTCAGTAAAACTTGAATTTATTAAATCATTACATAAAGTTTTTGACATCTTAACTGTTGAGCCTATGTCATCTGACCCTGTCATCACTAAAGTTTCAGTTTTTATATTTTTAATCATATCTATATTATCTTGATGATATGCAAATAACTTGTAAGCTTTTAAAAAATTTAAATGATCCTCATTATTTTTTGTTAAAATTTTTATAAATTGATCATAAATTTCTGGGTGATTGTTTAAATATTGATCAGTAAACCATCTTTTTAGAGCTTGTTTTGAAATTGGTTTATTTAACTTAGCTTGTTGAAATCTTTCAATAACTAAATCTCTTTGTTCTATAGTTCTTTTATATGTAGTCCCAAGTAATGTTAGGGTTTTTAATTTATCCTGAAATTTGGAAGCAAAGTCTAATGCAATTAATGAGCCTAGAGAAAATCCAATAAGATTAATTTTATCCACTTTCAAAAATTTTATTAACTCATCTAATTGGTTTGTAAAATCATTCAAAGTAACCTCCTCTTTAATATAAGGGGTTTTTCCATGACCTAATAAATCATAAGTAATTATTGAATAACTATTTAAAGAATTAATTTGAGGCTCCCACATTTTATGATCTAGTCCAACACCATGAATAAACACTAATGGAGCAGTATTATTATCAATGAATGAGTAATAATTTTGATTTGGATCAAAATTTTTAGACATTAATTTATTTAGGATCCAATCCCATTTCCTTCATATCCTGGTATCTGTCACCAGTTCTAGCGTGAGCCCTACCACTCGATGCTCCACCGATAGCAATAACTATTTCATCATCAAAAGGAGCGTCATGTATAGTAAATTCGTGCGTAAGATAATAAGGTCTTAGACCAGAATCTGTTTTATGCATCATTGGAATAGATATTTTTGATCCAGCTGGACCTCTAGTATTGGTAAAACTCAAATAAGATGTTCCTCCAACGGCGTCTCTAAATTTATTTCCAAACCTTAAGGTATGAATGAAAGCAGAAGCATGCTCTATTTCACCATTTAGTCCAACAGTACCAGCTTTACCATAAGCTAAAATTTTTTCTGGTGAACCAATTTCCTTAATAAGCTCTGGTACCAAGATATCACCTAACTTGGGTGCTAGGTCTAAAATAATTGGTTTTAAATCGTCGACAAAACCTTTTCCACTCCATGGGTTTTTAAAAACAGCTGCAACAGAAACAAGTAGAACAGGTTCCTTAGCTTCTTTACCACCTTCAATAAAAGTTTTATCTACAAATTTTGTAAACTTTCTTAGCTCTAGTTTCATTAGCTTGCTTTTTCTATTTTTGAACTATTTAAATTAATCTTGGGTATAACCTCATCATTAAACAGTTTTATACTTCTCATGCAAGCTTCGTGATCTATACCTGGAAAATTAGACCAAACCTGAAGATTTTGTAAGTTTAGTTCAGATTTTAATTCATTTATTTTATTTACAACATACTCTGGTGTTCCAAATAATAAATTTCTTTTATGCAAAAAGTCATAATTAAGTAGATCTAATTTGTGTTTGGTCTCTGGTAATTCTTCTCCAGGATCCATATGATTTCCTAAGCCTCTCCAATGACAAACCCATTTCATATAATTAATAATATGTTCACTAGCTAATTTTTCAGCTTCTTCCATAGTTTCTGCTACAAACATATCTCTAACTAAAGATATCCCCTCTCCAAGAGGGACATCTCTATTTTCAGCTTTAGATTTTGCATCTCTATAAATTTCAAATCTATTTTTTAAAGCTTTTACAGTTGGGATCCACATTATAGTATTTAATCCATTTTGAGCAGCCCACTCAATTGATCTTGCACCATCAACAACTTGCCATATAGGTGGATGAGGTAGTTGTTTTGGTTTTGGAACAACGCTAATTTTTTTTATTTCATTAGTGTTTGTATCAAGAAATTCTTCACTAGGTGGACTCATGTCGTGTTGCCAATTAAAGCCAGGAGTAGGGTAGTTATAAAATTCACCTTGATGACTAAAAAATTTTTCAGTCCAAGCTTTTTTCATTATGGTTAATGACTCATCAAACAGTCTAAAATTTTTTGCCTGATCTTTTAGATCAGCCTCTTTGTTCATATTGATTGCTTCTCTTCCATAAATTCCTCTTCCAATACCAACATCAACTCTTCCATCTGATAATTGATCTAATAAAGCTATGTCTTCTGCTAGACGTATAGGATTATGAAAGGTAATTACATTGCAGGCTTGACCTATTCTAATTTGTTTAGTTCTAGCAGCTGCATCAACACCCATCATCAATGGGTTTGTACAAGATTCCATTCCCTCGTGGTTGAAGTGATGTTCTGTATACCAAATAGAGTCCCAATTATTTTCATCACAGTAAGTTGTGATTTCTTGGGTTTCTTTTAATAGTTGATTATATGGTTTATGATCCCAGTTAGTAGTGTTACAAAAATATCCAAATTTCATTCAAACCTCCTTAAATAATTAAATTTAAAGACGACTGATCCCACTTTCGTATTCTTTAGTACCGTTTAAACCTTAAGTAACGACGAGTTATGTACGCTTTTATTAAACTCTATTTTAACTAGACTCCTTATTCAATATATATTTAATCAAAATATACAGGTAATTTATGAAATTAAATAAGGTTGAGCCAAAATATATTTCAAAATCCAGCCCAAGAATTGGTCTTATAACACTGGGTAGTGATTTTAGAATTGAAAAAGACTTTAATAATGTGATCTATGGAAGGGATATAGATCTCTATGTTAATCGGATTCATTGCTATAACCCTCTAACCAATGAAACATTAGTTAAAATGGCGGATGACATTACCGATGTTACAAAAGATATTTTACCAGACCAAAAAATAGATTGTGTTGCATATGGCTGTACGTCAGGGACAGTTGCTGCTGGGTATGGTGTGATAAAAGATAAAGTAAATTTAGCAAAGCCAGAAGCAAAGGTGACAACTCCTATAACTTCTGCAATTAAAGCTTTAAATATAATGGGTATTAATAAAATATCTATCTTTACACCTTATACAAAAACAATAAACGACTCTGTTGTTGATTACTTTGAAAAAGAAAATATTAATATTAATTCTTTAACATATTTTGATATTGAATCTGATTTAGATATTGGAAAAGTTGATGAAAATTATTTATTTAAAGTTTTGTCAGAAATAGAACTTGCAGATAGTGAAGCACTATTTGTTTCTTGTACAGCTTTACCAGTATTATCTATAATAGATAAGTTAGAAAAAAAACTCAACAAGGTTGTACTGTCAAGTAATCAAACTTTAATTTGGGACTCGCTTAAAGAAATTAATTATAAAGAAAAGATTGACGGTTTTGGGAAATTATTTAATAGTTAGGATATGAATTTTACTAAAGAAGAATACAAAACTAGACTAAAAAAAGTTCAAAGCTTGATGCAAGAGAAAGGTATAGAATTATTGATCTCTAGTGATACAGCAAACATGAATTATTTAACTGGTTATGATGCATGGTCATTTTATTATGCTCAAGCTGTAATTGTTCATGTGAATGCTGATGAGCCATTATGTTGGGTTAGAAAACAAGACTCAGGTGGGGCTTATATAAAAACTTATTTAAAAAATGAAAATATTTTAGTTTATGATGAAAAGTATATTCATACTTGGCCACTTCATCCATTTGATAATTTAGTGGAAATTATAAAGGAGAGAAAATGGGATAAACTTACAGTAGGTTTAGAAATGGATAGTCATTATTTTACAGCTTATTGTTATGAAAAAATGAAACAAGGTTTGCCAAATATTAAAATAAAAGATTCTGAAAGATTAGTTAATTGGGCTCGTGTTGTTAAATCTAATGCAGAGATAGAACTTATGAAAATAGCAGCACTTATTTCCCAAAAGGGAATGCAAACTGCAATTGATGTAATAAATCCAGGTGTCAGACAGTGTGATGCTGTTGGAGAAATTCAAAAAGCTTTATTTTATGGAACTCCAGAGTTTGGTGGGGAATACTCTAGTATTGCAACTTTACTGCCAACAGGCAAGGGAACTTCAGCGTCTCACTTAACAGCTACACAAGATAAATTTGTTGAAGGAGAAGCTACAATAATAGAGCTTTCAGGCACATATCAAAGGTATCATTGCCCAATGGCAAGAACAGTTTTACTTGGAAAACCTGATCAAAAGAAAATTGATACTATGAACAAAACAAATGAGGCTCTCCAAGCTGGAATAGATGCTGCAAAACCTGGACAAACTGCAAATGATGTTGCGCAAGCTTTTTGGAAAATTCTAGACAAGTATGGAATAGAAAAAACCTCTAGGACTGGCTATTCAATAGGAATTGGTTATCCACCTGATTGGGGCGAACACACTCTTAATATATCTAAAGGTGATATGACAATTTTAGAACCAAATGTTACTTTTCATATGATTGCAGTAATGCAATTTGGAGAGTGGGGAGTTGAGGCCTCTGAAGCGATACGCATAACGGACAAAGGATGTGAGCTATTTTGTAACTTTTCAAAAGATTTGCACATTAAATAGTTAAAATAAAAAAACTTGATAAATAAGCTCACAAATGTTTTAAATCCACTTAGAAATTATGACTAAAAATAAAGAATTTGTAAAATTTGACAATGTTGACAAAAGTTATGATGGCAAAATATTAGTCGTTAAAGGATTAAATTTAGACATCGAAGAAGGTGAGTTTGTAACTATGTTGGGACCCTCTGGTTCTGGTAAAACAACTTGTCTAATGATGTTAGCTGGTTTTGAAACTCCAACCCATGGAGAAATTTATTTAGATGGTAAGGTTATCTCAAACATCCCACCTCATAAAAGAGGAATAGGAATGGTATTCCAAAACTATGCTTTATTTCCTCACATGACTGTTTATGAAAATTTGGCTTTTCCATTAAGAGTAAGAAAAGTTCCAAAAGATGAAGCTGATAAAAAAATTGATAAAGCTTTATCTATGGTTTCACTTCATGGATTTGAAGCAAGAATGCCTATGCAATTATCTGGTGGACAACAACAACGTGTTGCTGTGGCAAGATCTTTAGTTTTTGACCCACAGGTAGTATTAATGGACGAACCCCTAGGAGCATTAGATAAAAATTTAAGAGAGAGCATGCAATATGAAATTAAACATATTCACGAAAGTATTGGTGTAACAGTTGTTTATGTAACACACGATCAAACTGAGGCATTAACAATGTCAAACCGTATCGCAGTTTTCAACGATGGTAAAGTTCAGCAGCTATCAAGCCCTGATGAATTATATGAAAAACCAGTTAACTCATTTGTTGCTGAATTTATTGGAGAGAATAATAAATTTTTAGGCAAGGTTGCAGATATTTCAGGTGATAAATGTAAAATCAAATTAGACGATGGTACTGAAATTTTAGCAAATCCAATAGCTGTGAAAGCAAAAGGTGACAAAACTAAAGTTTCATTAAGACCTGAAAGAGCAATTATAGATCCAACTGATAAAATGGATAATAATCATAAAGGGAAAATTGAAGAAATAATTTATCATGGTGACCACACAAGACTTAGAGTTGATTTATTAGGAAATAAAGATTTCATCCTTAAGGTGCCAAACAGCACTGCAAGATTAGACCTTAAAAAAGGTAACGTGCTTAATATAGGATGGAACAGTATTGACTGCAGAGCATTAGACACAAAATAACCCAATAAAATTCAATAAAAAATTTAAATAAATAAAGGCAAATTAGCCTTAATTGCCTGTTGACTAAAGTATTCTATATTGTTTTACTTTATCTTTATAAAATAACAAACGTTAACGTTAAATAGGAGATAAAATGAAAAAATTAAGTAAATTATTACTTGCTCTATCTTTTGTACTTTCTATCACAACTTCAGCATTTGCAGTTACTGTAGTGTCTTGGGGTGGTGCTTACACAGAAAGTCAAAAATTAGGCTATGGTGATCCTACAGCAGCGAAACTTGGAATACCTGTAAACTGGGTAGACTACACTGGTGGATTATCAGAAATTAAAGCTCAAAAAGAAGCTGGAAAAATTACTTGGGACATTATTGATGTGTACGCAAAAGACACTATCATTGGATGTGACGAAGGTATTTTCCATGAATTCGATTTTGACAAAGATTTTGCACCTGCTCCAGATGGAACACCTGCAAGCCAAGACTTCTTTACAGGTATGCCTTCTAAATGTGCAGTTGGAAACATTCTGTACTCTTGGAACTATGCTTATAACGATGCAACTATTGGTGACAAAAAGCCTACTACTTTAAAAGACTTTTTTAACACTTCTAAGTTCCCTGGAAAAAGAGCAATTTACAAAGGTGCAATGTCTAATTTAGAGATTGCTATCACTGCAGACGGTGTAAACCCTGGTAAAGGTTCTGATTTAACTTACAGAAAACTTGATGCTGACGGTGGTATCGATAGAGCTATGAACAAACTTAAAGCTCTATGTACTGATCCAAACGGTGGATGTGTATTCTGGAATGCTGGAGCTCAACCGCCTGAATTACTTGCTAATGGTGAAGTAGTAATGGCAACTGGTTGGAATGGTAGATTCTTTAATGCGCAAATGGAAGGAACTCCACTTGTACAAGTATGGGATGGACAAATTCTTGACTATGAATATTTTGCATTAGTTAAAGATGGTCCAGGTTATGCTGATGGTAGCGCTATGAAAGTACTTAGAGAAATGACAAGTACTGAAGGTCTAGCTGGAAGTGCTAAGTATATTGCTTACGCTCCTTGGAGAAAATCTTCAATTGCTATTATAGATGCTGGAGAGCCATGGTTTAAAGATGGTAAAACAAGCATGGTACAACACATGCCTACAGCACCTGCTAATACAAAAAGATATATCCTAATGAACCCTGATTTCTGGGCAGATAACCAAGATGAAATCGGTGAAAAATGGGAAGCAATGAAAGCTGGTCTATAATTTAGTTTTATAGATTAAGTTTTTGTTATAAAATATTGGGCGGTTACATAATAACCGCCCTTTTTTTTTAAGAATTTTAAATATGAGTACTGAAAAAATATTATCATCAGACGGAATACCTTTAGAGCTTAGCTTAAAGAAAGCTGAAAGAAAAAATAAATTAAAAGCTGCGATGCTTGTAGCACCATTATTTTTGTTTCTTATAATCACATACGTGTTTCCAATAGGTGATATGTTATTTAGAAGTGTTGATGATCGTATGATTACTAAAATGCTTCCAAATACATTTACAGCAATTGAAAAATGGGACGGTAAAGATCTTCCAGAAGAGCCAGTTTATGCGGCACTTTATGAAGATTTAGCTTATTTAAAAAAAACAAAAACTTACGGTAAAATTATAGCAAGACTGAATTATGAAAAAGGTGGATTTAGTAGCTTAGTAAAAAAAACAGTTAGAAAACTTGGAAAATTTGAAGAAGGTAATTATAAAGAACAGTTTATTAAAGTTCATAAGAGATGGGGTCAAAATGAATATTTGGTAGCTCTAAAAAATACTGCTCCAAATTGGTCATATGCAAAATATTTAAAAGGTGTTGATCTAAAGTTTGATCAAGATAGAAATATAATTCAACAAGATGAAGATAGAAGAATTCATAAAATACTTTGGTTAAGAACAGTTAAAGTTGCATTTTGGGTAACTATATTTTGCTTTGTTCTTGCTTATCCAATTTCATACCTATTAGCTACTTTACCCATGAAATATAGTAATTTACTGATGATATGTGTACTTCTTCCATTCTGGACATCACTTTTAGTAAGAACCTCAAGTTGGATGGTTTTACTTCAGCAACAAGGGCCAATTAATGATCTAATTGTATGGCTCGGACTCGCCGCAAACGATGCCAGGCCAGAACTAATGTATAATGTTATTGGTACCTTTGTTGCAATGACTCAAATCTTATTGCCATTTATGGTTTTACCGCTTTACAGTGTAATGAAAACGATATCTCCGAGCTTAATGAGAGCTGGAAAATCTTTGGGCGGAACACCATTTGTAGCATTTAGAAAAATATATTTTCCATTAACAATTCCAGGAATAGGTGCTGGGTCATTGTTAGTTTTTATTTTAGCAATAGGTTATTATATAACTCCTGCATTAGTTGGAGGAGCAAGTGGATCTTTAATTAGTAATACAATCGCTTATCATATGAAAAGTTCTTTAGATTGGTCATTTGCTGCTGCACTAGGAACGATGCTGTTAGTTGGTGTTTTAACTATTTACTGGATCTATAATAAATTAGTAGGGATAGATAATATTAAATTAGGATAAATTATGTCATTACCAAATTATACATCATGGAATTATAGAGTTTGGCACTACACATACTTAACTATTTGTGCGTTAGTATTTTTCTTTTTAATTGCGCCTTTGTTTATAATTTTACCACTTTCATTTAATGCAGAGCAATACATTCATTTTTCAAAAGGAATGATAGCACTTGACCCAGATGCATTTTCATTAAGATGGTATGAAGACATGATTTATGGAACTAAAAATCCATGGGGACTTGCTGCAAAAAATAGTATTATCATAGCTTTCTTTGCAACTATTGGTTCAACAATTCTTGGAACAGTTGCTGCCCTAGGTTTGAGTAGCAGACACATGCCTTACAAGGCAGCATTCATGGCTTTATTAATATCACCAATGATTGTTCCTTTAATTATTTCAGGAACAGCAATATTTTTCTTCATGGCAAAAGTAGGCTTAGCTGCAACGCATACAGGAATAATTTTAGCACACATTATTTTGGGTACACCATTTGTAGTTATTACTGTAACAGCAACATTAACAGGTTTTGATCATAGCGTGACACGTGCAGCTGCAAGTTTGGGAAGTAATCCAGTAAATACATTTATGAAAATCACATTACCATTAATTTTACCAGGTGTTATTTCTGGAGCTTTATTTGCATTTGTGACTTCATTTGATGAAGTTGTAGTTGTCTTATTCTTAGCAGGATTAGAAAATACTACTATTCCAATTCAAATGTGGGTTGGTCTAAGAGAACAATTAAGTCCAACAATCATGGCAGTAGCGACTTGTTTAATTGTAATGTCTACTTTAATTCTCGTTAGTGCAGAACTTTTAAGAAGAAGATCTGAAAGACTAAGAGGAATTAATAGGTAATTTATTTTACTAAGCTCATTTTTTTTATTATAAATTGTCCTTCAATTTTTAAATCTTATGGAAATTAAAAAAGTAGTAGTTATTGGATCGGGTACTATGGGTAGTGGTATTGCAGCCCATCTATGTAACGCAAACATACCAGTTACTTTATTAGATTTAAAAACAGAAATAAGTGAGCAAGCACGTGATAAAATTCACAAATCAAGACCACCACTCTTATTAGATAAGTCAAAAATCAATAATATTAAAGTTGGAAATATATTAGATAATTTTGATGAAGTTAAAGAAGCAGATTGGGTAGTAGAAGCTGTGGTTGAAAGAATAGATATAAAACATGATATCTATAAAAAAATATTTAAGAAGAGAAAAAAAGGTGCGATAGTATCTTCAAATACATCATCCATACCTATCAAAGTATTATCTGAACACTTATCAGATGAAGAAAAAAAAGATTTTTGTATTACTCACTTTTTTAACCCTGTTAGATATATGGGGTTATTAGAGATAGTTAAAAATGAAAATAACGATTTAAATAAGATTAATTCTTTAAAGAATTTTTGTGAAATAGAACTTGGGAAAGGTGCAATTATTTGCAACGACACTCCAGGTTTTTTAGGAAACAGAATAGGAGTTTTTGCAATGCAAGTTGCAATGACTGAAGCTTTTAAGATGAAACTAAGCATTGAAGAAGCCGATGCAATTTTTGGAAGACCCATGGGTATACCAAAGACAGGTGTATTTGGCCTTTATGATCTAATTGGTATTGATTTAATGGCCGATGTTTTAAAAAGTTTCATTAAAGAATTATCAGAAAATGATCCTTTTCAAGTGGTTGCAAAAGAAATCCCTTTAGTAAAAACATTAATTGAAACTGGTTACACAGGTCGAAAAGGTAAGGGTGGGTTTTATAGAGTTAACAAAACTGCCAAAGCTAAAATCATGGAAGCAATTAATCTTGAAACTGGTGAGTATTCAGTAAGTAAAAAGATTAATATTAAATCAGATAAAGTCGATCTTAACGAATTAATCTCAAGAGACGATAAATATGGTGAGTATGCTTGGTCAGTTATTTCTAAAATTATTAAATATGCTTCTTCTTTAATTCCATCAATTACAAAAGATTTTAATGATATCGATGAAGCAATGAGGCTAGGTTTTAATTGGACCAAAGGTCCATTTGAAATGTTGGAGGAAATCGGAGTTGAAACTTTTTTTGGTAAGATTGATGACGTTAAAGGAAATGCTTTTTTAGAAAATTTATCTCAAAATAGAAATCAAGATTTTTATGGATCTAGACAAAAATATACTGACATTGAAACGTTTGGAAAAGCTAAAAAGAAAGCATTAAGTGTAGATGGAAACAGTTCAGCGCAGATATATAGATTTAATGATTATAATATTGTTGAGTTTACCACTAAAGCAAATGCTCTAGATT
>Ga0209533_1004288_pt1 | contig 12407 bp, 10 predicted proteins | sample COG_04_FD_184748 | JGI IMG/M metagenome (GOLD analysis project Ga0209533, IMG submission 184748) | Pelagic Microbial community sample from North Sea - COGITO 998_met_04 (SPAdes) (version 2) | ecosystem: Environmental > Aquatic > Marine > Neritic zone/Coastal water | place: Helgoland, sampling... | reverse complement strand
GACAAGCCTTGTATAAACTCGCTCGCCAGGGAAAAACGATCGAACGTGAGCCACGAGTCATCCGCTTCAACCATTTTGAAATGACCGACTTTGATTTACCTAAGGTCTCCTTCTCAGTGGGTTGCAGTAAAGGTGCATATATTCGCACATTGGCGCATGATCTTGGCAATAAGTTGGGCTGTGGCGGTCACCTATGCGCCCTTCGTCGCACAGTGGTAGGCAAGTTTAGTATCGAAGATGCCAATACAATTGAAGAGCTCCAAGAAATGTCTCCATCCGTGCTAAGGAAAAAACTAATTCCAATCAACCAAGCCGTCCCTAGCCACGTTTTGTAAAATAGACTGCGCGCCAGTTTGACCACTACATTGATTGGACGAATAGTCTCTTGCCTGTTCGTTCCGTGTTTAAGCGGTCGAGCGAAGAGGTGGGCCCACCAATAGAATCGATTCCTCTGATTTTCTATATGCCACCGCGAGGTTGCAAGTCACCCTAAAAAGCGCATTCTTCTACTCACCATCCACTTAAAACGATCCACTCCTCAATGAACTTTCCGCTTTGTGTCCAAGACTTTGATCAACTTGCTGAACTGCAAGCTGAGCTGCACTTGGCTATTGGTGTGTTTGATGGTGTGCATTTGGGGCACAAGGCAGTCATCGAGTCGGCAGTTTTTTCGGCGCGTCGTTCGGGTGGCGTGAGTGGAGTGCTTACTTTTGATCCGCACCCCAGTCGCCTCTTTCGTCCTGATAATCCTACGCTCTTGATGATGGGGATTGAGGCCAAGGTCGCGATGTTGCACCAAGTGGGTGTCAATCTGGTAATCAGCAAAAAGTTCGACCGTGAGTTCGCGGCGATCCCCGCAGATTCTTTTCTAGCTGAACTAAAGCAGGCGCTTCCAACACTCAAGGCTATCTATGTGGGGCAAAATTTTCGTTTTGGTCAGAAGCGCTTGGGAGATGTGGGCACGTTAATCGCGTCTGGTCGAGAGCTCGGTTTAAGTGTGTTTAGCGTGGAACGCATTCAACACAACGGAGAGCCGATCAGCAGCACTCGTATTCGCAAAGAGCTCGAAGAAGGAGAAATCGATTCCGTCGACGATCTCTTTGGTTATAATTACAATTCCATCGGCACTATTATTGGAGGAGCTAAGCTGGGTCGCCAAATCGGCTTCCCCACGCTCAATTTACCGTGGAATCCAGAATGCCGTCCGCGTTTCGGTGTCTATCAAGTTCGCTTTCGTGAAGTCGGGCATACGATTTGGCTCAACGCCGTAGCCAATTATGGCATCAAGCCCACAGTCGCCGCATCCGATCAAACACCAGCCCTAGAAATTCACGCCTTGGAGTCCTGCACCCTAGGTGAAGGCGCAGAAGTCGAAGTTGAATGGCTTCGGTTTATTCGCCCCGAACAAAAATTCGACTCCGTGGATGCCTTGAAGGAGCAGATCGCTAAGGACTGTGCAGCGGTTCGGGCGCTGCTGTAGCAATCAGCTCAGTTCTCAGCTTATAGATGGCAGGTCGAATTATAGAATTTGAAGTCCCGAGGGGGGCGAAGGCGGGGCGTGCGGATAAAATATTTGCGGCGGCGTTCGAGGATGTGAGTCGTGTGCGTTTGCAGAAAGCATTTGAGGCGGGCGCGGTGACTTTTGATGGGCAAGTGATTGATAAGCGCTTCAAAGTGAATCGTCCGGGCAGTTTACGTGCAGTGCTTGAAGAGCCGAAGACAGAGGAAGGACCGAAGGCGGTGGATATTCCGCTGCAAATAATCTATGAAGACGAATCACTCGTGGTGGTGAATAAGATGCCTGGGATGATTACGCATCCGGGAAATGGCACGGGTGACGATACTTTGGTGCATGCCTTGTTGCACCATACCAATGGGCAATTGAGCTCGGTCGGTGCGCCAGAGCGTCCGGGGATTGTGCATCGCTTGGATAAAGAAACCAGTGGTCTGATCGTGGTCGCAAAGAGTGATTTGGCGCATCACAAGTTGGCGACTTGCTTTAGTGAGCGTGAGACTTACAAGCGATATACAGCTCTGGTCCAAGGAGTGCCGAAACTCTCGCGCGGTTCGGTTAAAGAGCCGATAGGGCGGCACCCTGTGATGCGCACCAAAATGGCCGCGGTTTCTAATGGCAAAGAGGCGCACACTGATTGGGAAGTCTTAGAGCGGTATGGCAACCAAGCTGCGCAAGTGAGTTGTGTGATCCATACAGGGCGCACGCATCAGATTCGCGTGCACATGAGTTCGTTGAAGTTTCCACTTCTTGGGGATCCTACTTATGGGTTTAAATCGAGTCGTTTAAAAGGCATCACTGTGCCGCGCGTAATGCTGCACTCAACCGAGTTGCACATCCAACATCCCGAAAGCGATGCGCTGATGGAATTTTTAGCTCCTTTACCGCAAGATTTTGAAGCGATGGTCGCGCACTTACAGGTGTAGAAATTTCTGAGTTCAAGGCATTTTAGTGTGTAGCACGTGCGATAGCCCATTCCAAATGACTGAGGATCCTGTTATTCGGAATGACGCGTCGCTGGCTGTTTGTGTGGGTAGCTAAACATCGTCTCAGTAAGGCATGGTTCTGTTGGTCAAATCTGTGTAACGGGAGACCGTTCGCTATTTAAATGCATCCGGGTCGTTCACTAATTCAAGAGAGTAGAAGAAAATTTACATAATCTTTAATTTTGGCGACACGCTTGAGTTAGAGAGCTTTAAGTGGATGAAATGGCTGTGATAGGCCCTCACCCTTGCGTTTTTCTGGCCTCAGCGGCATCGGACGTTTCAGAGATTCGTTCTCTCAGGCCTCATTTGTAAGTAGTTTGTAAAAACAATACGGATTGCTTCAGGCGGAAGTTTCCCTACATTTAAACATTACCCCCATGAGTATTCATATTCTAACTACCGATGATAAAATGATCGATCAGTTGACCCAGCTTCTTGCTGGTGGTCAGCACATGTTCACGTTTTATACTGATTTGGAGGAATTGATCGCGACGTTGCCGAAGCTTAAAAAGCCTGATATGGTCTTTTATGACCTTCAATTGGAAAGCACATTGTGGGCGTTTGATGCGCTACATTATGGCACAAAAAAAACCAACTTGATTGCTTTTGAGCCCGTTGAGGAGGGCAGTAAAGAAGGGGCGCATCGTTGCCCTAAGAATGCAAAGCATTACTTAGTCCTTTCCTCTGATTCACGGCGTTCGAAAGTGCGCTTGCAGAAAGTGATTCTTGAGGTCGCTAAAAAAAGTGTGAAAAAGAAGGTTGCTCGTAAGACTGCAAAGAAAAAAGCCGTTCCTGCATTAGCTGCCGTGGAAGGTGCGACGAATGTGGTTTCAAGTGTTTCGCCAGTAACCATTACTCGCCACTTAACTACCCGCAGTCCTGCGATGCAGGATTTTATTACGGAGATTTGCAGTGCTGCTGAGAGTGCTTCATTGGTTTTGATTGACGGCGAGGATGGCGCTGAATTTGAACTAGTTGCTCGTGAGTTGAATTTCCGAGCCAATGGCGATGCATTTCCGTTGATGGTTTTAGACCCCATGCAGCTTTGCGCGGCGCAGTTGCATATATTATCAAAAGGTAAAAACACGCCTTGTTATTGCTACATCGGATTGTCTTACGAGCTAACCTCGCATTCGGTTGATCAGTTGGCAGATTCGTTGAAGTTGATTTTTAAAGAGCGTGTGAACTCGCCGCTTCGTTTGATCTTAGGTCATGTTGCTGATTCTGAGACGTATGTCAGCGCAACTGCGATGGACTTGGTTAAGATGTTTCGTAAGGATGGCAAAGTTCTAGATTTGCCAGGCATGTGCGATCGAAAAGAAGATGTGCACGTAATTGCTCAATCGGTATTTACCACTTTACGTGTGGCGCATCCTTTCCTGTGCACTCGAACTTTATCAACTAAGGCAATTGAGTTTTTGGAAGAGGGGCATGAGTCTTTGGATTACTCCCGTCTGGTGCGTGTTATTCGCAATGCAATGGCACTGACCCAGCGTGATACCTTGACTGAAAAGGAGTTAAAAAACTTCAGTGATGATAGTCCTACGTCGCAGCATTTAATTGAGAGTTTGGCCGACGAGACCTTCTTTGCAGAGCAAAGCGGTGCGGTGAATGAGTAGTTGGCTCTGTGGCCTATACGTGTGAGGAATACACAAAAAAGCCACCTCGTGAGGTGGCTTTTTAGAAAGTCTTGCTGGAACGCTTAATTGGCTTTGCTTTTTTGCTTTCGCTGATCGACGAGAACGATCATGAACATATGGTAAGCGAACCAGAAAACCGCAGTGATTGGAATCGCTGTAAAGCACGCTTGCAGCTGTGCAATTAATGGATCTGGAGAGAATGTGAACGGGCGCATCAACCATGACAACAGGATGAAGACTACTGATGTCAGAACGATGCCGAGCACGATGTGCCCTTTAGTAAGAAGTTTTTGGTAAGGTGCGTTGTCCATTTGTAGAGAGGAGAAAACCCTCCGAACGGGTGGTGTCAAAGCGAAATTAACGATTCGAGGACTGTTTGGTGTGCAAAATCGACCGCTCCGTTGCGGAAAGGGCTGAATTTATCGCTTGAATTCCCGTCTACACTGGGCATTTTACCTCCTTTTTCCAATTTCCACCCGCTACTATCTATGGGCACTCTCCTTATCAGTCTTTTAACTTTAATTCTACTCGTCATCTCTGCGTTCATCGTGTTGATCATTTTGATGCAGCGCACCAGTAGCAACGGAGGCATGGGGGCCGCGCTAGGCGGCGGCGCAGCTGAGTCGGCCTTTGGTTCCGAAACCAACAACATCCTGACCAAAGGCACCATCTACGGCACGATCGCATTCTTTCTCGTTTCATTAGGACTTTACTTGATTTATCAGTCCGAGGCCTCCAAGCAGACTGAAGCTGTGGACGTGAAAGAGTTGATTACGTCGGAAGCGGGAGATGTGACAGCGGAAACAACCACTACAGTGGTAGAAATTGCAGATGGTGAAGGAACAATCGCTGCAGGTGTAGAGTCTGTAACTGTGCAGGCTGAAGAAGTTCAGACAGAAGTAGACGCTGTTACGGAAGCAGTTGCGACTGAAGTTGAGTCTGCAACTAAGTGATGCATTTGAATCGAATTAAGCTTTTAAATTTTAAGAAGAGGTCAGTGGCTGCGGTATGTGCCGTCTCTGGCTTTTTTTGTGTCTTCATTTCTGCGCATAGTTTTGCCCAGCGTGCTGGAGGTGAAGCTGCTGATCGTTATAAAACAATCGACCCTGAAGAAGGTGGACGGCGTATCGCGAATTTTCGTAATCAACGATTAGAGGGCGACTATTGTTTTCATTTTGAACTCGAGCATTTGCCGCGTCGTGGTGAGCGAGTGACCTACTATGGAACGATGTGGGGCTCGTGGAATGAACAAGGGCCAGTCACTCGTATCCAGCTTTTGTCGAATAATCAGAACCCTGAAGGGGGGGCAAAGTCGGTAGCAATCGAATTGATCATTCAAAATGGTCCAGTGCCTCGGGCGTGGTCACGGCTCGATGCAAATGCTGACTTCAAATTATTAAGGGGGGATGCGCTCTATGAGTCGGTGCTACCTAATGTGACCTATTCAGCGTTTGATTTACAGATGCCTTTTGTGTATTGGGATGAGTATGTTTACGAAGGGCCAGGGCGTGTGCAAAGCCGCATCGCGCAACAGTTTTTAATGCAAGCGCCTGCGGGGAGTGTTGCTCGGCAGCGTGGAATTGATGCGGTGCGCATTGGTTTAGATGATGCCTATGACGCATTGCTGCGAATAGAGGTGCTCGATGAACAGCAAGAAGAACTATCTCGCTTTACAGTGGAGAGCTTTAAGAAAATCCAAGGACAATACATTGTTAAAGAGGTAACTTTGAAAGATTATACAACTCGTGATCGCACGCGCTTCAAAGTAAAAGCTGCGAGTGTTGGTTTGGTGCTAGAGCATAATGTCTTCAATCCATGCCATGCGGTGGAACCGTTGGAGATACCGCAGCAGATGTTTCAAGTCTTGTAGTGAAATGAGCACTGGAAAAATGCCTAAAGTTTTGTAAATCTATTGTATTGACATTGTTACTACAATGTTAAGTGTATGAACAATCGCTTTGCGACATACATTATGAGTAGCGAAACAACTAGCCCCTTAACTTTCGATCTTCAGCAAGATCTCTTGAACAAGCTGAAGCAACTACAACGCAAGTCTGGCTTGCGTTCTATTAGCGAAGTTATTCGCTATGCCGTGAGTGTCTTTGACGCCGCTTCTTTACAGAAAGACACTTCTTCCCATCGTCAAATTTCAGTTCGATTGTCTACTGAGTTGCGCCAACGTTTACTTAAGTTAAGCAAACAGAAAAAAGTGAGTGTTGGTGAAATTCTCAGAGCTGCATTGGATTCTCTACCGGCTGAATTGTCGGACGTTCACCCCGAACTCATTATGCCTAAGAAAAAAGCAACAAAAAAGAAGGTAGCCAAAAAGGTTACTCAAAAAGCTCCAGCCAAGAAAAAGGCTGTTAAGAAAAAAGTGGCTAAAACAGCAGCTCCTAAAAAAGCAGCTAAGAAGGCCGTGAAGAAGGCAGCGCCTAAGAAAAAAGCAGTGAAGAAAGCTGCCAAGAAAAAGGCAGCTCCTAAAAAGAAAGCCGTGAAAAAGAAGGCAGCGCCTAAGAAGAAAGCAGCTCCTAAAAAAGCTGTGAAAAAGAAGGCAGCACCCAAGAAAAAAGCGGCTCCTAAAAAGAAGGCAGCGCCTAAGAAAAAAGCAGTGAAGAAAGCTGCCAAGAAAAAGGCAGCTCCTAAAAAGAAAGCTGTGAAAAAGAAAGCAGCGCCTAAGAAAAAAGCAGTGAAGAAAGCTGCCAAGAAAAAGGCGGCTCCTAAAAAGAAAGCAGCTCCTAAGAAAAAAGTAGCTAAAAAGGCAGCGCCAAAGAAAAAGGCTGCGAAGCGTAAGGTTAAGAAAAAGTAATCCCCACTTTTCTGAATTCTTAGGCTAGGCTTGCTTTTGCTGAGGCAGAGGTTTTGATTCTGCGCTCTCATGTCCCGTATCCTGCGGTGACGCGAGAGCGCTTTTTTATATTCATGTCACAGCAAGCAAAATTATCTACTTGGGCCAGCAATATTGCTCCGTCGCCGACGCTCGCCGTCGATGCAAAAGCTAAAGAACTCAAAGCCGCAGGTGAAGACGTCTGTGGGTTTGGTGCCGGCGAGCCGGACTTTGATACTCCGGAGTTCATTAAAGAGGCCTGCGTTAAAGCCTTGGCGGAGGGCAAGACTAAGTATGCACCCGCGCCAGGTATTCCTTCATTGCGTTCTGCCTTAGCAGAGAAATACCGCAACGACAACGGTATCGCGGGTGTCGAGGCGTCTCAAATTGTAGTGAGCCCTGGTGGTAAATATTCGTGCTATCTTGCGATCATGGCGGTGGTGAGTCCTGGCGATGAAGTGATCATTCCTGCGCCTTACTGGGTAAGCTATCCAGAAATGGTGAAGCTCGCTGGTGGTATTCCTAAAAGCATTTTCGCTGGAGCGGATGCAGAGTTTAAAATCACTCCAAGCCAATTGCGCGAGGCGATCACGCCCAAGACTCGTATGGTGGTGATTAACAGCCCTTCCAATCCGACCGGTGCTATTTACACGCGTGGCGAGTTGGAAGCTTTGACTCAAGTTGCCCTCGAGGCAGGCATTTACATCATGTCTGACGAGATCTACGAATATCTCCTTTATGATGGTGTGGAGCATGTGAGCCCGGCATCCTTCTCGAAGGAAGCTGCGGACAATGTGATCACTGTGAGTGGATTTAGTAAGACATTTTCGATGACTGGTTGGCGTCTTGGCACCTTGATGGCTCCACCTGCGATCGCAAAGGCAGTGGCGAATATACAGAGCCAAACGAGCTCCAATGCCACGACTTTTGCTCAATACGGTGCTCTGGCTGCTATGGAGAATTGGGAGAAGTCTATGGCCGCGGTGAATGAAATGCTCGTTTCATTTGATCGTCGCCGTCTTCGTTTACTTGAAGGCTTGCGCTCCATCGATGGGATTGTTTGCCCACGTGCACAAGGCGCGTTCTATCTATTTCCGAATGTTGAGGCCTTTGGTATGAGTGCCAATGACTTTGCGGCTCAGATTCTTGAAGAAGAAAAAGTGGCATTGGTTCCAGGAGAAGGTTTTGGTGCTCCAGGATATGTTCGTTTGAGCTACGCGATTTCTGATGAAGTGATCGAAAAAGGCTTAGAAAGAATCACGCGTTTTTGTGCGAAGCATAAGGCGTGAAATTTGCTTCCTATTAATCAGTAATTAACCACCAGTTTCATATATGAGCGATAAAGCTAAAATCATCTATACGATCACAGATGAGGCGCCAGCATTGGCGACTCACTCACTGCTGCCAATTATTGCGGCCTATACTAGCGCAGCAGGAGTTGCGGTTGAAACACGCGACATATCCCTCGCAGGACGTATTCTTGCCAGTTTTCCAGATGCATTGACTGCAGATCAGCGCATCTCAGACGATCTTGCGGAACTGGGTGAACTCGCAAAGGCGCCGGAAGCGAACATCATTAAATTGCCGAATATCTCAGCATCGGTTCCGCAGATGAAGGCATGCATCAAGGAGCTTCAAGCCCAGGGCTATGCGCTTCCTAATTATCCAGAAGAAATAACGACAGAAGCCGAAGTAGCTGTCAGGGCGGCCTATGATAAGATCAAGGGCAGTGCCGTGAATCCAGTGCTTCGTGAAGGCAATTCAGACCGTCGTGCCGCAGGCGCGGTGAAGCAATACGCTAAAGACAATCCACATCGAATGGGCGCATGGTCTGCAGACTCGAAGTCGGTCGTGTCTAGCATGCCTGCGAATGATTTTTATGGTAACGAGAAGTCGGTGACGGTTCCCACTGCCACGACTGCAACGATTGAGCATATAGCAAAGGATGGCTCTAGCACAGTTCTTAAGAGTGTGCCGCTTCAAGCGGGTGAAGTGCTCGATGGCACTTTCATGAGTGTGAAGGCACTGCGTGAATTTATCGCAGATGAAGTCGCTGCCTCTAAGGAAGCAGGCGTGCTCTTCTCGTTGCATATGAAGGCTACCATGATGAAGGTTTCGGACCCTATTATCTTTGGGCATGCAGTCGAGGTGTTCTATAGTTCAGTTTTTGAAAAGCATGCAGCGACGATTGCCGAGCTCGGCGTCGACGTGAAAAATGGCCTTGGTGACCTCTACGCTAAGATTGAATCGCTTCCCGCCGATCAAAAAGCAGAGATTGAGGCAGATTTGGACGCAGTCTATGCGAATGCTCCAGATATGGCGATGGTGGATTCGGATAGGGGGATCACCAATCTGCACGTGCCGAGTGACGTGATTATAGATGCGTCAATGCCGGCGGCGATTCGCACTTCGGGGCAGATGTGGAACCAAGATGGTAAACAGCAAGATACCAATTTCGTGATTCCGGACCGTTGTTACGCGGGAGTGTATAAGGCGACTGTCGATTTCTGTAAAAAGAATGGCGCGTTTGATCCACGCACCATGGGCACTGTGCCGAACGTAGGTTTAATGGCGCAAAAAGCTGAAGAATATGGTTCTCACGATAAGACGTTTGAAGTGTCCGCAAATGGAATCATTCGTGTCAGTGATGCGGATGGCCAAGTCCTGTTTGAGCATTCGGTGGAGCAGGGTGATATCTGGCGTGCTTGCCAAGTGAAGGATGCCCCGATTCGTGATTGGGTGAAGCTTGCTGTGACACGTGCGCGTGCGTCCAATACGCCTGCCATCTTTTGGTTGAATAGTGAGCGTGCGCATGATGCTCAGCTCATCACTAAGGTAGAGGCCTATTTAAAAGACCACGACACGAATGGTCTGGATATTCGTATTCTTGCACCAGTTGAAGCGACAGAGCTCACCTTGAAGCGTGCCAAAGCTGGCGAAGATACGATCTCTGTTACTGGAAATGTGCTTCGTGACTATTTGACGGACCTATTTCCAATTCTTGAGCTGGGCACCAGTGCGAAGATGCTTTCGATTGTTCCATTGATGAATGGTGGTGGCCTGTTTGAAACAGGTGCGGGTGGTTCAGCCCCGAAGCACGTCCAGCAGTTTGAGAAGGAAAATCATCTCCGCTGGGATTCACTCGGTGAGTTCCTTGCTTTAGGTGTGTCGCTTGAGCATCTCGCGTCTGTATTTAATAACAACAAGGCGCAAGTGCTCGCTGATACGCTGGACATCGCGAATACAAAGTTCTTGAAAGAAAATAAGTCACCATCTCGTAAAGCGGGTGAGTTGGACAATCGTGGTAGTCACTTCTACTTAGCGCTTTATTGGGCAGAGGCGTTGGCTGCACAAGATAAGGACGCTGAGCTGAAAGCCCGTTTCGCTCCCTTGGCAGCAGCGCTCGCTTCGAATGAGGGGAGCATTGTTACTGAGTTGAATGAAGTGCAAGGCCAGGCAATGGATATCCAAGGATATTACCGTCCGAATGCTGAGCTTGCCGAACAGGCAATGCGGCCAAGTGCTATATTCAACGCAGCGCTTGCCGCCTTGTAGAGCGGACTTTTTTACACTTAAGGCCCTCGTTAAATAATGGGGGCCTTTTTGTTTGTCAGGGAGTCTGAGTTCGATCTGCTTGCTGATTTACTGGCTAATTACGCATAATCTGGGTTAAATTGACCGTGTTCTTAACAGTATAAGAGGTCTTCTCTAAGTGATGCGCGCTCCAGCAGAGAAATACATGCCGTAACTTCTCAGACTGCTCTGTTTATGAGGCGTTGTCTTTCGGAAGCAGCTACGCAGCAGTTCACTTTGTATGTTTTGTAATTCATTATGGCGAATGAAGCCTTCAACTGAGCGTTTTTTAAAATAATTCACTTTTCGCAAAATCGAGGGTTGACGAACTTCGAATTCCCCTCTTTTTTCCGTCGCTCGCTTCCCAACTGAGGCGATAAATCACATTTTTTAACTCTCTAACGCAGGTCTCTTAAACGGAGCACGAAGTTCCACCTGCCAATTAGTATTATGAACGTAGCCCTATTAGGTAAAAAGATAGGAATGACTCAGGTATTTGACGAAAACAATCGTCTGGTCCCTGTTACAGTCATTGAAGCCGGCCCTTGCCCTGTTACGCAGGTCAAGTCCGAAGAGACAGACGGTTATAACGCTGTCCAAATCGGATACCGCCCACAAAAAGAGCATCGCCTCTCTAAAGCAGCACTCGGCCATTTCAAAAAGGCGGGTGTAGATCCGGTGTCTGAGCTCCAAGAGTTTCGCACCAATGGTGATGCTGAATTGAACGTCGGTGACGTGCTCACAGCGGATCGCTTTGAAGCAGGTCAACGCGTCGACGTGATCGGCACTACTAAGGGACGTGGTTTCCAAGGTGTGGTGAAGCGTTACGGATTCGCAGGTGGTCCTGCATCCCACGGTTCCATGTTTCACCGTCGTGGTGGTTCTTATGGTATGTGCCAGTGGCCAGGCCACGTGATCAAGGGCAAGAAGATGCCAGGTCACATGGGTGATGTGCAGCGCACTGTCCAAAGCCTCCAAGTTGTTAAAGTTATCGCAGAGAAGAACTTGATTCTCGTTAAGGGAAGCATTCCTGGTTCTCGTGGTAGCCTCGTCACCGTCCGCACCGCTGTTAAAAAGAAGCGTGCGAATCAGGCATAAACCTAAAGGACGAAAGGACATATACCAATGAAACTTAAAGTTTATACAGCCGACGGAACCTCTAGCTCTGAAAAAGAGTTCGCACAGTTCCCATCACTTGAAGGCGACAAGGGCGTAGCAGCGCTCCGTCAAGTCGTCATCGCTCACCAAGCGAATGCTCGCCAAGGCAATGCTTCCACTAAGACACGCGCTGAAGTTGCGGGTTCGGGTAAGAAGCTTTTTCGCCAAAAAGGCAGCGGCACCGCTCGTCAAGGCTCACGTCGCGTTCCTCACCAACGTCATGGTGGTATTGCGCACGGGCCGAAGCCACGCGACTTCTCTCAGAAGATCAATCGTAAGATGAAGACACTCGCTTTCCAACGCGCACTGTTCGAGCGTGCGAACGAAGGTGGTCTTTCTGTTATCGAAGCACTCGAAGTGAAGGAGCCGAAGACAAAGCTCTTCAACAGTGTGCTCAACGGTGTGCTTCCAACTCGCGGCAAAGTCTTACTCGTAGACGACGCATTTGAAAACAACGCTGCACTCGCTGCTCGCAACATTGATGGTGTATCCCTCACTGAAGCAGGCAACCTCAGCGCTCTCGACGTAGTCCGTTACCGCCACATCATCGTGAGCGCTAAGGGCATCGAAACAATTATCGCCCGTGCAAATGGAGGTGAAAAATGATCATCGCTGACACCATTCTTAAAGAATACCGCGTGACTGAGAAGGCTGCTCTTCTTTCCGCGAATCACAACCAATACACCTTCGAAGTGGCGCGGTATTCTTTAAGA
>Ga0209533_1004287_pt1 | contig 12410 bp, 16 predicted proteins | sample COG_04_FD_184748 | JGI IMG/M metagenome (GOLD analysis project Ga0209533, IMG submission 184748) | Pelagic Microbial community sample from North Sea - COGITO 998_met_04 (SPAdes) (version 2) | ecosystem: Environmental > Aquatic > Marine > Neritic zone/Coastal water | place: Helgoland, sampling... | reverse complement strand
AAAGTAGACCAGTTGCTAATCAAAGTAGACCAGTTGCTAATCAAAGTAGACCAGTTGCTAATCAAAGTAGACCAGTTGCTAATCAAAGTAGACCAGTTGCTAATCAAAGTAGAAGATCTGTTGAAAGTCAAAGAATATCTCAATCACAAAGTTCTGAATATGTAAGAAAAACTACAAAACCATTTTCCCTGGTAAAACCTAAAGGTATATTAAAAAATGCTAATAGTAAATCTGTAAGTGTTCCTAGGAAATCTGTAAGTGTTCCTAGGAAATCTGTAAGTGTTCCTAGAAAATCTGTAAGTGTTCATGGTGGTTTAAATAAAAGATCTAAAAAAAGATCACATAGAAGAATATCCAGAAGAAGATAAATTTATTTTTCTCTTAACCATAAGTTAAATGCCCATTTTTCCCCTTTAATAACTGGTAATCCAGCATGTAATGATCTTTTATATCTAATATTATCTTTATTTACATTCTCAAAAACTACTATTCTACCTTTTTTAGCATCTACCTTTTTATTGATTATTTGAAATCCTGTTCCTCCGCCTTCTTCTACATCATTTAAATACACTAAAACTGTTTTTAAACGATTCCCTCTTTCAGAACAAAATTCATTATATTTTTCTTTATCATTTTTATCATAAGCATCAAAATGATACTGATATTCTTCACCAGGATTATAATGAATAACTTGATAATTTTCAAAATGTTTCCAATCACAATTTATTTCTTTAGCAATGCGTTTACATAATCTCAAAACAATAGGATCTTTATCTTTAGGTAACCAATAACTACTATTAGTTCTCCCAGTGTAATTTTTATATTTATGTTTATCTTTATTTAAATAACTTACATGTGCTTTTTTAAGTTTATCTTTTGAAGAATTAATAATAAAATCTATTTCTTTATCTTTTACAAAATTATCAATATAATAAATTAAAGGTGTTTTTGATAGGATAACTTTTTTACTCATTATATATAAAATTTGAATATTTTATTTTTCTTATTTTAACAATATAAATATGAGTTTTTATGATAATTCAATAGAATTTATGTTACATGATATAAATTTTAAAACTGATTGGAATAATATTCTTAAAAAAAGTATACTCCAAAATATATCTGAAAAAATATCAGAAAATTATTATCCTCCTAAAGAAAAAATATTTAATGCATTTAATCATTTTGATTTTAAAGATTTAAAAGTTGTAATTTTAGGTCAAGATTGTTATCATGGACTAGATCAAGCAAATGGTTTATCATTTTCTGTAAATAATGGTTTAAGAATTCCTCCCTCTTTAAGAAATATCCTTAAAGAACTTAATTCAGATTTAAATATAAAAAGAGTTGATTCAGATTTTACAGATCTTGCTGAACAAGGTATTTTATTTATGAATTGTGCTTTGACAGTTGAACCAGGAAAACCTGCTTCTCATCTAAAAATTTGGGAAGGATATTCTAATTATATCATTAATTATATTTCAAAAAATAGTGAAAATATTATATTTGTTCTTTGGGGTAATTTTGCAAAATCTAAAAGATCATTAATTGATACTGAAAAACATTTTATCATTGATGGTACACATCCTTCACCTCTTTCATCTAATAGAGGAGGATTCTTTGGAACTAAACCTTTCTCTAAAATAAACAAAAAATTAAAAGAATTAGGTCAACAAGAAATTATTTGGAATTAAATTTGAATATATTTATTTAATTAGTAATAAATGTCTACGCAAGAAATAAATTTTCATCTTGAAAAATGGATTACAAAATATTTAGTAAATAAATATGATCTCTCATTATATCTTACTCCAAGTGGTAATCCGATTATGAAAGAAAGATTATATATAATTAAATATAAATCTAATGAAATTAAAAAAATAATTAATAATCTAGAAGATATACAATTATATGAAAAAACAATAGAATTAAGGAGAATTAGACATTAATATCTATGTTAATATAAATGGGAATACAAAACATTAAAATGACTAAGAATAAAATTATTAAAACTTTTAAAAGTGATTTAACATACAATAGAGAATTATTAATCTATAAAATGAAATTACCATATGTTGCAAGAATGATTTCCCATAACGATGATAAAAGAGAAATAGTATTAAATAAAGAATGTTGTATATCACTTGCCAGATTACCCATTTCAGAAAGAGAAAAATATTATAAAAAAGCAAAAGAACTTTTTTTTAAATTTAAGAAAGATACTGGATTATATATGTATGATTATCATCCAGGTAATATTATATTAAATACTAATAATAATAAATTAAAATTAATTGATTTTGAATTTATAGGTAATGAAGAGAAAACCCATTATAGATCTGGTATTCAGAGTTTTTTAGTTAAAATAGGTGTAATAAAAAATAGAAAATCTAATAAAGTAAAAAGAAGTGATAAGAAAAAATCTAAAAGGAAAAGAACTAGAAAATCTAAAAAAATTTGATATGTTATTTATATTCTAATAAATGGATTCTCTTAAGAAACAATATCCACTACTTACAGAAAAAGAAATTAAAGAATTTTCTATTATGAATCTTAAAATAATTCATGATGAAAGGGAAAAAAGAAAAGCAGTAGAAGAATTTAGTGAAGAATCAAGAAAACGTTGTGAAACTCTTCAAAAACAACTTGATAAAGCATTAAAAGAACTACAACTTCTTAGAAATAAGAAAGAAAATGAAAGACCAAAAATTATTTTCAACCAAGAATATCTTGATTAAATTAATAAATTTGAAATTATGTTTTTTTATTAATTAAATAACCTAATGGTTCTTACAAATCAAATGAAAACTTCAGCACTAGCAAAGAAAAAGATGAAACAAGAATATAAAGGTAAGAAGAAAGATAATTATAAAAAGAAGAATATTATTAAAGAAGAATGTTGTATCTGTTATAATGAGGTAGATGTATGTTCTGATAATATGATTAAATGTGGTACAGCAAATCATACCATTTGTAGATCCTGTAAAGTTCAAATGAAAGGTATAGATTGTCCTATGTGTCGTTCACATAAGGTTAAGCAACCAATCCATCAGATTGTGAAGATTAAAATTATTCAGAAACCTAAAAAACCTAAACCGGGGGTTTGTCCATTAGATAGTATAATTAATCCTAAACAAAAAAGAAAATATAGAAGAAAATCCATTTATGAAGAAGTATTTGGTCCAAATACTAATAGAATACAGAGGCAAAGGAGCAATAGAACTGGTAGACTAAATCAATCCGGATTATATCATTATAATACTCAAAATAATATGGTAAATAATCATTGGTTTTCACAAGAACAAGTCCTTCTATATAATGGAAGTCTTAGAACTGATTATGATTCCGCATCGGATTATTCAGAAGATTCAGATTCAGATTCAGATTCATACACGATTTCAACATTATCTATTACTGATACTGAACTTGGTGAAAGAGTAGAAGAACTAGTTAATGCTTGGGATAATTAATTATTAATAGTATTTAAAAATTTGACTAATATTTTTTATTTAATATAAATGTCAGAAGAAGAAAAAAAATGGGAAAAAATGTACTGGAGTCTTTACAACAAAACAAAAGATGGAACTTCATTTTATAGAGAAAGAATTAATGAATTAGAATCAGAAGTATTTTCATTAAAAAAACAATTAAATGAATTATTAAACAAAAAAAATATAAAAAATAACAACGTTATAAACGATATAGATTTTGATAAATATTTTTAATTAAATTTGAAATATTATAAATTTACTTTAACAAAAATGAATCAACTTACCACTACACCTGAAGTATACAAACCTGAATTTAATCCTGATACAGGAAATTATTTTGATAAATGTCCTTATGAATCTGGTCAAAGAAATAGACAACCTTTTAAATGTCCATGTAATGGTATAATCTTTAGTAAAAGACAACAATTTATGTCTCATACACAAACACTAACTCATAAAAAATTTATTGAAGATTATGATCTAAATACAAAAGAAGTTGAAGATCTTAAAACAGAACGCAATCTATTGTTTGCAGAAAATTCTATCCTAAAAAGAAAAATCGATACTACTACAATTAATCTAGGAAAATATAAAAAAGCAACTCAATATCTTAAAAATGAAATTACTAATCTTAAAACTCAAATTAATGACCTAAATAATGTTATTAGTATATTGAAAGAAATTAATATGGACAAGAATACTACATGTCAAAATCTACAAAGAGAACTTCTATCGAAACAAGAAGAAATTGAAAGACTTGAAAAAATTATTAGTGAAATTACTTCATATGATTCTGATGATTTTAAAGACTGCGAATAATTATTTTAGAATAACTTTACAATCCTCTATTACAATATCCTCTAATTTTTTATTATTATTTTTTAGATAATAACTTATTGATTTAAATTTTTTATCATATAAGATAAATGGTCCATACTTTCCTTCACCCTTATAAACTTCTTTTCCTTTAAATTCCCCAATCAATATATTACTATTATTTGATTTAGGTTTAGATTCTTTAGGATATTTAATAACCTTAGAGTAATCATCTATTTTAATATCTTTTATATTCAATGAATTATCTTCTAAATATTTACCAATTGATGTAAACTTTTTATCATATAAGATAAATGGTCCATATCTACCTTCACCTACATAAACTTCTTTACCTTTTACTTCTCCTATAAGAATATTATTAGATTTACCATAACTAACTTTATTTTTTAATTCTTTGAGAACAATTTCAATAAATGAATCATAAACCTTTTTAACTACGTCTTGCCAAACTAAATTACCTTGAGAAATTTTATCTAAATCTTCTTCAACCTGAACTGTAAAATCTTGATGAATAATATTGCTAAATTGTTTCTGAAGATATTCTAATACAACTTTACCCAAATCTGTTACAATTATTTTATTTTTAATGAGTTGTCCTTTAACAACTTTTTGTTTATCTGATATTTTACCCTTTTTACTCAAATGGATAATATCTTCTGTTTTATCTTCAAGTTTAATATTTTTTACTTCTGTATATTTACGATTATACAATGTTGAGATAATTGTTGAGTATGTGCTGGGTCTTCCTATACCAGTATTTTCCAAAAGTTTTACAATTTGTGCTTCATTATAAGGTTGAGGTGGATTAGAACATTTATCAGTACATATACATTCTTCAAGTAAATATTCATTTTTAAAAGGAATAATTTTATTTTCATCCTCACTATTTGATTCATTGTAAATAAGATAACCTTTAAATTTAATTTCCTTTTGTTTTGATAAGAAGTATCCTATATCATTAGTATTCGAATTAATAAGATTAATTGTATTCACAATATAAATTCCAGGTTTCATATGAGATTGAATAGTTCTTTTAACAATAAGATTATATAGTTTAATATCATCAGGTTCATAATTACCATTTAGTTTAGTAGTAATATTTGTAGGTCTAATTGCTTCGTGTGCTTCTTGTGCTCCTTTAACCTTTTTGACTTTTGGTAATGAATAATATTCTGATCCATATTTTTCAGTTACAAACGTATTTATTGATTCACTAAATTCAGGAGTAATATAGGTACAATCAGTTCTCATATAAGTAATTTTACCATTTTCATAAAGTTTTTGAGCAATACCCATTGTCTTTTTAACATTAAATCCTAATGAATTTTGCGCAGTTTGTTGAAGTGAACTTGTAATAAATGGTTTTTCTGGATAAGATTTTTCCTCAGAAACAATATTTTTATCAACTTTAAACAATCTATCTTGATGAAACTTTTTAAACATTTGTTTAATATAATCTTCATCAAGATCATCAGGTTGTCTGGAAAATATAAATTCTGATTTTTCTAAATCTTTAAAATCACCCTGAATATCAAATGAATATTCAGATTCAAACTCATTAATTTTATTTTCATGTTGTATCAAAAGATTTAATAGTGCAGATTGAACTCTTCCAGCAGACAAACCTTTTTGGTCTGTTTTAATATTCGCCCACAAACACGGACTCAATTTATACCCTACAAGAAGATCAATAACTGCTCTTGCTTGTTGGGCATTAACTTCATTCATATCTACTTTTGTAGGATTTTTAAGAGCATTTTGGATTGCTTTTTTAGATATTTCTCTATATTTAATACGATTTAATTTATTAAAATCTACGTTAAGGATTTGCCCACAATGCCAAGCAATTGCTTCACCTTCTCTATCATCATCCGCAGCAAGAATAACATTTAAACCTTTAGAAGAATTTTTAAGAGATTTAACAACCTCATGTTTATCTTTAAGAATAATATAAGGAACTTCTAGTTCACGATTAATTTTAACATCTGTATTTGCCCATTTAGTATCTAATCCGCGAATATGACCAACAGAAGATTTTACTGTATATTTTGGACCAAGAAAACCTTGGATCTTTTTAGCTTTAGCAGGAGATTCAGTGATAATAAAATACATAATTAATTTTATTAATATAAATATAATATTCAAATTTATAAACCATTTAAAAATTTGAATATTATATTAATTGATATTATAACAAAATGCCCAATAATAAAGGTGGAAAGAAATATAAACGTAATAAGAATGTCGCACAAGAAAATAAAAATACTAGATTTAAAGATGAAAATGAATCACAAGAATATGCTCAGATTACAAGTGCACTAGGAAATTGTCGTTTTGATGTTTTATGCTTTGATGGAACATCAAGATTGGCAACTATGTGCGGTAAAATGAGAAAAAGAGTTTTTGTAAATCAAGGTGAAATTGTTCTTGTTTCACTCCGTGAGTGGCAAGATAGTAAATGTGATATCATTGATAAATATAATGCTAATGATGTTCAGAAACTAAAACAACAAAAATGTATTCCTGATTTTATTAAACTAGAAGAAAAAAAAGTTATTGATGATGTAGATGATAAAGATGATAATATGGGATTTGTCTTTTCAACTGACATGCCAAGTGATTCAGAAGAAGATGAAATGGAATTAGATAAAAAAAGTTCTAGTGATGAGGAGAGTGATACAGAAAATGATAAAATAGATTTAGATGAGATTTAATTATAAAGAATTTTTAGTAGCAATCATTTTTTGTGTTTCCATCTGAAGTCTTCGTCCATCGCGTAATCCTTCATCGTATGATTTTTGCGTCTCGATGTCAAACTTCTCTCGCAATTCGTAAAATTGATTAGCTATGTGAGCATGCGCCTTTAGCAAGGCGTCGTGCTCTTCCTGGGTAGAAATAAGAGATTTAAGTCTATCTATCTCCTGCAGAAGAACAAGTCTTTGCTCTTCGAGTGCAGGAATGTAATGTTGTTCTGAGTCATGCCATCCCTGACGGATACCGTCTGATTCGGCGTCTAGAAGATCAGATTGAGTAAACTTCTTGTCGCTGGGCGGAACAATTTCCGCCCGGCACATCGGGCAGTTACCGTTTTCCTGTGAGTTACGAAGCAAGCATCCTGTGCAGAACAAGTGTCCACACGGGGTTTTAGCAGAGTCAGATCCAATTTCATCGTAGCAGATAGGGCATAACTCAGGTTCCTGCGGGGGAGGGAGGGACAGGCGAACGGGGGGGGATTCAGGTGAGCACGGCATATCTGCTTGGTCTGCCATTTCGAGCAGGCGCAAGTTTCTCTCTCTGTCATAAGATCCGGGTCCGTGGAAGAGCCAATGAAACCAGAATTTCTGGATCTTGCGAGCGGCATGGTGGCACATAAAATGAAGCACATCATCTGGCATGGAGTGCGGGTAGTCAATATGGTGTTGGGTTAAAACCCACGTCCGCCAGCGACCAGCGATAGTGCGAGCAGCCATAGAACGCCTGATCTTCAGAAGAGGACAGGTGCGTTTGTTGTGTCCAGCGAGTTTACAATGGGAGCACGGCATAGTTGCAGTGATCGTATTGTGGTTTGGTAGAACTTAAAAACACTATCAAATTTATTAAGATATTGCTCTTGTTATAATATTACTCTTTTTTATTATTGCTCTTCTTATAATATTACTCTTTTTTTTATTATTGCTCTTGTTATTCAACAAATTTGAATCTGGTTTTACAAGAAAGCAAACCCATTGCTATCAACGCAATACAACGCAAACAAGTTCTTCCGCAAAGATCCAACCGCTACTATCGTCTAACATGCCTCGCCACTCCCGCATCACCGTCGTGGAAACCGATTACACACCAAATGCTGTCCCTACCCGAAAGATCCCCTACTCTGGTCCCTCAAGCGAGTGGTCGGGGGTAAAGACAACATTTGTTGAAAAAGACCCGGATTTTAGTTTTATCACACAAAGGAACTCGAAAGCAAAACCTCGGATCATCGAGCATCCGGCGAAGTCTAATCACCACTGCCATGAATATCGTTTTTGTCATCCTGATGTAAGTTCTAAAAAGGTGAAAGCGGTCGCACCCCGAAAACCACGTGCTGAATTTGCGAGACGTATGGACCCCATAATCAGTAATGACGGATTATTCTATATTAGGTCCTTGTCATCGTTTAAATTTGCGATGAAAGATATGGAAACTCATAATGATATGCGTCAGACTATCAGATTTAAGAAGCACGGATGTGATAACACGTGGATTGAATTTTGCCCTGGATTTTGCTATCACAAAAATCCTATAATGAAAAAATATATTGATGAAAGCGGTAGTATGAAAAAGATGGGGTCGTGGGCGAATAGCACTAACAAATTGCCTGGATGGAAGTGCTCTAATAAATGGGGATGGCGTAAAGGGATTGACTTCTTTGAATACAGGGATGATAAGCGTAAAGACACAAAAATGAGACAGGTGTGGCGCTTGTAGTGGATTTATCTATATATATAATTAATTTTAAAACTATAACAAATTTTTTTCTATATAATATTAAATGGCAGAAATAGAAATCCGTTTAGAACGTTTAGAACAAAATGTTCGAAGAATTAATGAATTATTAGGTAATGGTTTAATGATACCAAATAGACGTGTAAGTGTTAGAACTACAACTGGAAGACCAGCACCAATACCGGAAGGTCCTCCTCCAAGATCAAGGAGACCCAGAAGTACCGGAACAAAAAAAAAGACAAAAAAGACAAAACAGAGAAAATCTAAAAAATCTAAAAAATCTAAAAAATCTAGAAGATAAATATATTATATATTATATAATATATGGAACTTTGTGATCAATACATTCATGAAAGTATAATTATTAATCCAACATTAAATGATTATTTTAAATTCCCTGAATATAATAATCTTTCTCATATTTTACCTAATTTTTGGTGTAAAGAATATGAAAAATCTACTAATAATTTAGATGATAAATATTTAAAATTACTTTATAAGAAAAAAAATTTAAATTTATATGATAAAGTTTTAAAAAGAGGTTTAGTAAATTCTTTAAAATTTAATAAATTTAAAATTTATGATTATTTACCAATTTCTTCAGGTAATAATATATTTTATACTACTGTAGATGAAATTAATGGTGATTTTTATTTTAAAATAAATACTAATGAAGATATAAAAAATTACATGAAAAGATTAAAATCATTTAATCCTATAACTGAATCTATTATTGATTGTTTTAAAGATGGGGTAAAAAATAATGTAACAATGTATTATCGTAATGTGGATTATATAATTGAAACATTGCAAAATATGTTAAAAAATAAATCATATGAATATACATCAAATAAGAAAAATATAACATTAAAAAAACAATTAAATGAATGTATTAATGAATATTTTGTAAAAAATGTAAGTAAATTAGTAACTTTTTTAACAGTAGAATATTATCCAAATACAACAAAAAAATTAGGATTATGTCAATATAAAGGTGGTAAAGATTTATATCGTTTAATTATAAAAGATTATTTATATGATTTTGCAACACCCGAAAATATTCATGAATTAGGTAAATCTGAAGTAGATCGTGTATTTAAAGAAATTCAAGAATTAAAGAAAAAATATAAAAGGGAGTTTGAAAAATATGAAAAAAATTATAAAAATTATACAGAAAAAGAATTATTTTCTTATTTATTTAAATTAAGAAAAGAATTATATAAAAATAATGAAAAATATTTTCATAATAATCTGAAACCTAATGAATTATATGATATAAAACCTATTTTAGGAAAAACAGGAGGTTCAGCATATTATTATCCTTCAGATTTTCAGAGAAAGAAAAAAGGCACATTTTATATTAATTCAAATTATTCTAATTTTAACAATAATGAATTATTAACATTAAGTTTACATGAAGGTATTCCTGGACATCATTATCAAATAGAGAGAAATTTAAATAATCCTAAAATACCATTATATTTAAAATATTATGACTCAACTGCATATGTTGAAGGATGGGGATTATACTGTGAAAATCTATATGATTATAAAAATATATTTGATTATTATCAAAAATTAAAATATGAATTATTAAGATCTTCACGATTAGTTATTGATACTGGAATACATTTTTATGGTTGGACAAGAGAAGATTGTTTAAAATATAGGGATAAATATTTACCTAAATCTGTATCTGAATATAAAAGATATATAGATACTCCAGGACAAGCATTATGTTATAAAGTAGGTGAATTAACATTACATTATTTAAAAGCAGAATATTTAGAAAAAAATCCTAATGGTATTAAAGATTTTCATGAATTAATATTAGATATAGGACCTGTAAATTTAGATTTATTAATAGATGAATTTAAAAAAAAATATATATGTAAAATATAAATGGTTTTAGATACTGATAGAATGATCACTACATTCTCTGCCATTTTTACGATTGTAATAATATCAGCTACAGGTGTTCAGAATGTTATGAATGATAAATTTAGAAAATTATTAATAAATCATGTATTTTTAAAACATTCAATATTAATTGCATCAATATATTCAACAAAAACACATGAAATTTTACAATTTAGTGATAAAGGAGAATCTAGTTTTAGTGTTAATTTATTTAAATCTATTCTAATTTGGGCAATATTATTAATGTTATTTAAGATAGATTTAAATCTCATAGTTGTTATAATTTCACTTGTAATTGGAAGTAAAGCTATTAAGGAATTAAAATTAGATACTAAGTTAAATAAATATTTATTACGTATAACAACATATACTATATTAATAGTTTATATATACGGAGTTGGTAAATATTTTATGAATAATAAAGAAAGAAGTAAAAATAGTATATTTAATTCTATTTTAAAAACTCTCTAATAAGTTTCTAAATATTGTCTTTCTCTTAATGTACGTCTTGTTTGTGTAGATGTATAATTAATTCTTCTATTATCATTTCTTTTTTTTTGTAATATAAAACCAGATAATGAAAAAAATGTATAGGTTAAAATATATATCGATATTAGTAACATTTCATTTTTTATATATTTATTTTTTTCAAATAATCTTTCTAAAGGTATGATTATTAATATAGGACCAATTAAACTTGTTAAAACCATAGATAATTCATTTTCTTTGTAATGCGTTATTATTCCACATATTACTCCTGGAATCAGAGTAGATAACCAAAATACATTATCAAAAATAAAATAAACTCCTAAATTGTAATTATGTAACCACGAAATATAAACTAAATAACCAAATGAACCTCCTGTAAAAAATCCTAAAATAAAATTCATTAATTTATATAATTTTAATGCTATAAATCCTCCAGAAATACTCATGATTGCAGTTGCTCCATAAATTATATTACAATCTTTATGATTAATTTCATTTAATATAAATTCGGTTAATTTATAAGAACTTGTTGAAGAAACTAAAATTCCTGATAAAAATAGTGTAGGTTTGACAAATCTATTTCCTAAATAGGTTATAGCAATTCCTGATAATGCCAGTAAAGGATATAAATAATTTTCATTAATTTGTAAATCAAAAATATTGAATTTTAAACATTCCATTTTATAATTAATTAATATAAAATAAAATATTTTTATATATTATAAATGCCATCTAAAAGAAATACTAGAAAAAGGAATTATTTAGGAGGAGGTGAAAATTCTCCAGTTTTTGAAGGTCAAGAACCAGTTGAAGATCAAGAACCAATTAATGAATTCAAACCAATGGGGTTACAAGATGAAGACTCAGGAACACCGCCAATACCTACACCAGTATTAGAAGATAATGAATCTGAATTAGATGATCTTGAACCAGATAAAGTTTTAAATGAAGACCCTATAGATAAAAAAGATGAAACATTATTTTCACCACCAGTTTTATCTCCTCCAAAAGATTCTCCAAAAGATTCACCTTTTGCTCCACCAGTTTTATCTCCAGGAGATTCTCCAAAAGATTCTCCAAAAGATTCTCCAAAAGATTCACCTTTTGCTCCACCAGTTTTACCTCCAGGAGATTCACCTTTTAAACCTGCTTCACCAGTTTTACCTCCAGGAGATTCACCTTTTAAACCTG
>Ga0209533_1004286_pt1 | contig 12410 bp, 11 predicted proteins | sample COG_04_FD_184748 | JGI IMG/M metagenome (GOLD analysis project Ga0209533, IMG submission 184748) | Pelagic Microbial community sample from North Sea - COGITO 998_met_04 (SPAdes) (version 2) | ecosystem: Environmental > Aquatic > Marine > Neritic zone/Coastal water | place: Helgoland, sampling... | reverse complement strand
GCCCCTCCAATTTGAAACAATCATGAGCGGACACTTTAAAACACTGGTGGTCAAAACACACCCGCTTATTGAAGCGGCCACTGAGAAGGATGCCTCGGGGATTACCAAGTACATTGCCAATAACAAAGATTTGAAGTCGAAAGAGTGTTCGGAAGCGTTGTTTATAGCGGCCAAAACCGGCTTTGCCAATGGTGTGCGTTTAATGTTTCAAGCCGGCGTGGACCCCGACGTTCGCACAGGCAGATACACCCCGTTAATGATCGCTGCAAGAAATGGTCAGACTGAATGTGTGCGAGAATTGCTTAGGTACAGACCGCGTCAAAAATCCACAAATAGGAATTTGTCATTTTCCAAAAAGAAACACGACAACGGAACTTTAGTAGAAAAACCAGCACTCTACTACGCCGTTCGCAAAAAGCATTTGGAGTGTGCCAAGTTATTAGTGGAAAACTATGCCACAGTTGGACGAAGTACACTGACAGCGGCAACGCAGGCGTCACTGGAAATGTGTCGTGAACTGTTCAAAAGTCAAGTATCGACCTTTGATTCGGAAACATGTTGCTGTGCACTGCGTTTTGCGACACTTGACACTGCACGTAGGAATCCTCCCACCGATGCAATTGTTGATTTCTTTGTAGAGAACGTTAACTTTACCCCCAAAGACCAGGAGTTGCTGTTTCATTTCTTGGCTGGCTTGAGGTATGAACGGTGGGCTTATCTATTGAATCAAGGATGGCCACTTCAGTCGACTGCCGCATTCTTTATGAATTTGAAAAGAAAGCTCGTAATTGACATTTTTTCGTCCGACTCGGACGACGAAGACAATTGGATGTACGACGTCAACAAAATTCTACGGGTGATTGTCGATTCAGAGGCAGTGGTACTTGGAAAAGACTTTGAGGTCATATTTGACGCCACTTTTTTGCATAAATTTTATGACCTGAAAGTGTTGGAAAGGTTTTGTGTCAAGTATCGATATTTGTCAACGTTAAACCCACATCTCGGTAATGTAGTCTTCCAAAGTCCGTACGACGCAATGTTTGAACCAAATCTCCGCTTCGTGATGGACCATGGTATAAACCCTGTGGTAAAACAGAAACGGTTGGTGGCACACGTTGCAACAGTACAAGAATTCGACAGAGCTCTTATTATGTTCAAATATTTTGATGATTTTCACATTGTATTGCAACTCGACGAGATAGAGTGGCCCCGACGCGAATTTAATTTCCGTAGTCACCAAGTCGCCATCCACAGTGATTGCCAAACAAAAATTACCGGCGACCTTTCCACTGTCCACTGTTCTGAAATCAAATTCTCGGGGTGTTCTTTCCCAAAGGGTTTGGTACTGTATGGCGCTTCGGTCGGAGGTTCCGTAACGATCGCCAATTGTGCCATCGAAACTGGGCTGCGTATAGCTTCGGAAAGCAAGATGTACGTACGGCTCGTCAATACTTCCTTTGAAAACTGCGGGACCGCAATTACCGCATCAATTACCGCGTCGCAATTAACAGACGTGTGGTGTGAAAACTTGCAGTTTAGTAATAATGAATTTGACATTGGAGCTGGACAATTTCATTTCGATGACGCGACTGGAATAAAAGTTGACAGTTCTTCGCTTCAACCCTTCAGCCCACAAAATGGAGATTTGGTGGTTATTAATGACACAATTGGTCATGTCGAAGTATCGGCGTATGGATGGTACAAGATCAAAGGAATAACTAAAAACGTAAGGAAAGAAAAGGTGTTTGCCTTGGACAGCGTCGACGAGTATACGTTGGATGTGGAATGGACCAACATTGAACGACCACCAACACGGGTCTATCCGTTACTTTACGAAACGGTCCAGCAATTAGAACTGATTGAAACCGGGTGGGATTTTGATAATCCAGAAGAAATAATGGACAAAATCGAATCAACACTGTTGGACGTGGACATCCCTGCTAAAATACTGGGCGAACTGACGTTTGCCACTGAACTTTCTGAACGTGGTGATTGTCTCATTAATATTCTTCTTCAAAACATCACCGATGTCGACCCGTACACCCGACTTTTTAAATTATTGTTTGAATCGGGCGCGGCGGTGTCAAAGCACACGGCAGAATACGCCATTGAAAACAAGCGTATGACCACCGACGTTTTAAAATTGTGTTTGCAAAATGGAGCCGCTGTGTCACTCGTGCTAATTTCCAACGCTATTCATTTGAGTGTTGAAAACCATATTTTACAAACCGTTGTCGATTACGCGAAGGACGACCCGTCGGATATCATTAAAACACTTGTCCACGGAGAACACGATGTATTTGACCAATATTTAGAAAAAATCAAATCTGAACCGTGGACAGACACGGGCGTTATTGGATATACCATTGCGAATCGTGACAACATCGACGAAGATTTCCAATACGACTGGGTAGAGACCTTGCTCGACGCGGGCGCGGATATCAACGTCAAATATAATGGCTACACGCCGCTCTATTGGTGTGCAACGGATTGGGGAGACATGGAAGCGTTTGCGAACATACTGGAAATTGCGGACGTGTCTGGGGAAATCGAACAGGTATTGCGTTACGTTGGCAATGATTATCACCACAATGACCTCAGTCCCGAAAAGGTACTTTGTGCCGCTGAATTGATGGATGTCGTCGAAACAATGCCGTTCTCAAGATATTTGGCCAATCCATTGCCAGTGGATTCGGACGATTTTTTTGCGTGGATTGTTGACAATGACCGTGTCATTGATATTATGCTGAGAAGGAGCGAATTTAACCCAAATCTGATTCCACTGACATGCACATCCATCAAATCAAAACAAAAGCTGATGGCGGCGGGTGCAAGCCCGTGGTGGCCGAAAAGATGGTACAAAGAAACAGTGCCCATACTGCAGCAAGAATTGATCAAATCGTCCGAATCACAAGCGCTTCAAATGTTGTTTTGGCACGGTGCCGCACTCCAATTTTTGCCGTATAAAATGCAAAATAATCCGTCCCTTTGTTTGAAAGCCGTGAGACAAGATGGCTTAGCACTCCACTGGTGTTCGATCAATCGTAAAATGGACTTGGAAATTGTCAAAAAAGCCGTGGTACAGAATTGGCGGGCGTTTCGATTTTTGCCGGAGAATAGTTTGGAACACGAGGGTCGGGTTTTGCCTTTGCCAGCACAGAATTACGCTCCATGGGTACTATGGGTGCGTCATTTGTTTGACGATGGCGGACCACACGAAGGTCAATGGGCCGAATTCATGACCACATTTCCAGACGCGGCGGCGTTAGCAATGTACCGACCCGACGACGACCAGGAAAGAAAGAAGGCGATAAACAACGATGCACTGCAGAGTTTTGTGGAAAATGTAGACGATTTGTACAAACATAGAATCATTGAGATATGAAAATACACTATTAAAAATGAATTTCACGTCAGACAGGCAACGCCACCACGCACTCGCAGTATGGCAAAGGTGGAACCATGGGCTCGATGCGTTCACGGTTGTACGTTCCTTTTCGGACGCGTTCACGCGATGATTCGAATTGTTTGGCGCGGCGGTGCCAACAAGCACCGTGACCACACGCCCGACAGGGTCTGTTTTCCGACCCAATGTGTTTCGGACAAGCTTTACAAAAATCACATTGGAACCGCATTGTTAACGTAACTTTTTCAGATACACGTAATTTATGTGTAATTTATGTGTAATTTATGTGTAATTTATGTGTAATTTATCCAGATACGTGTAAAACTTTGTTGCAGTACACATCCGCCACTGGTAAATCAGGAAAATTCATAAAGACCAGTTTTTTAATCCATTGCAGGGTTGCTGGGTTTGTTTTATCGACCACGGCGGAAAAGCTCAGTTCGTTCACCCGTATTTCATACCGCCCGTTTTCCAATAACGCCGCTACAATTTCAACCATGACGGGGTTGTCGTTTATGGTTATAATTAAATCACTGTGGGAATATTTTAGTTTTTCATTCTCCAATAAATGTACGCGGCGGAATTCACGAGGGTCAAACTTCAACACCTCACTGTCTTCCATGAAAATGACCACAGACATTTGACTAATACCAAAACTAAAACTAAAGTTTATATAACAATAGACTCGTTTAAAAATGTACTGACGGGGATTTTCTGTTGGGTTTTGGGATTTTCTGTTGGGTTTCACTGTCTTTTATATTTGCCAATGAATAACAGAAATCCTTAAATGTACTGACAGATCGCATATAAATTTGTTTGATATCAATATCGAAATGGCACACAATTTTGAAAGTGTACAATTGCAGAATGGGAGTTTGCATAATTTTTCGTCCTCTTCAACAGCAGCTCCCGAACCTACCTTGGAACAACAAAAAAATATAGACGATGTTGTCCAGTACATTGTGGAAAACCACTCGTTACCGGACCTCACTGTTAGAGAGCACGTTTGTAGAATGTTTCTGGATAATTGAGATTTTGAATTTTGAATTATAAATTATTTTTTATCTACTACTTTATCAATGCATTGTGCCACGTGTTTGCAGTAAAACCCGTAGTGGCTCTGATTTCTCGAACTTTTGTACACGAAATCCGGACACTCGCACGACCAAACACCTTCTGAGTCACACACCACCTGGTACGATTCGCCGACGGTCGAGATGGATGGAACACTGAAACTTTGGTTGCTGCAATATTCACGATGTGTTGCTTTGGCTTGTTTAAGCTGTTCCACGGTTTGTTCGGCCCACAACTCTTTGATAACATGGCGCTTAGGCCGACGACTCTTTTTTTCCGACGAAAGCTTTTTGACCCGCTTGGAATATTTGGAACATGTTTTCGTGTTGGACTTGGGCATGTTGTTGTCTTACTTGGCAGTCCAAGGAATTCCTTCAAAATTTATTTGATTCATTGACTTTAGATAAAAAAAATATTATTTTCATTTTTATCTCTTGATATTTTTCATATATTATATGTTTATATTTCGTTCATGAATGATTTCACCCAATCTTGGTTTTCTTCCTCGTCTTCACTGGGTACTATCTCGTCAATATTGTCGTTCATGTATCCAGCCCATGTATCCGTAACGCCGAGGGACGTTTGCCGTTGTAACCCAAGGGGTGAATCAAAAAATTCGAGGGACGTTTGCCGTTGTGCCGATGAATCGGAAAAATCGAGGGACGTTTGCCGTTGTGCCGATGAATCGGAAAAATCGAGGGACGTTTGCCGTTGTAACCCAAGGGGCGAATCGAACGAATGGAGGGACGTTTGCCGTTGTAACTCAACGGGTGACTCGGACAAAAAATCGGGGGACGTTTGCCGTTGTGCCGATGAATCGAATAAATCGAGGGACGTTTGCCGTTGTAACCCAAGGGGCGAATCGAACGAATGGAGGGACGTTTGCCGTTGTAACTCAACGGGTGACTCGGACAAAAAATCGAGGGACGTTTGCCGTTGTGCCGATGAATCGAATAAATCGATGGACGTTTGCCGTTGTGCCGATGAATCGAATAAATCGATGGACGTTTGCCGTTGTAACCCAAGGGATGACTCGAATAAATCGATGGACGTTTGCCGTTGTAACCCAAGGGATGAATCGAACGAATCGATGGACGTTTGCCGTTGTAACCCAAGGGATGAATCGAATAAATCGATGGACGTTTGCCGTTGTAACCCAAAGGACGAATCGAATAAATCGATGGACGTTTGCCGTTGTGCCGATGAATCGAACGAATCGATGGATGTTTGCCGTTGTACCGGAAGGGGCGACGATAAATTAAACAATTGTTCATTACAATGACGAGTAGTACCTAAATGAATACATTTTTTACGTCCAATTTTGGACTTTACTTTTTTACTTTTTTTGGCTTTTTTTACCTTTTTAGCCTTATGGCCTTTTGTCCACTGATACCCGCATTTTGGGTCGATGCATTCCGCCGAGCGGTTGCTTTTGGCATGTTTTTTACAACATGGGCACTGTTTTGTGGTGCAGCCTTGTTTTGAAACTTTTTTTATTTTGAACATAAATTCGTGTTGGCACATTTTATTTTTACAAATTTTGACAACATTGGAATTTTGTTGCGTGTCACACATGGGGCATTTCTTCGCCTTGCACGTCTTATTGGACGTAGTTTTGGATTTGGAATCGAATGAGACGAACATATTTGCTTGAAATGGTCTTGGTATTTTTTTATTGGTGGGGTTGGGTCTTTTTTTTTTATGGAATGTTTCTTTGGAGTGTGTGAGAATTTTCTTGGACAAGTTGTGTTAGTCTTTGTGGCTCTTAGTCAGGTCTTTGACCCCCTGTCAACTCATGAAACAAATGCCGCAATGTAGGCTATCTTCCCCGATGTGTTTTGCGAACACCGATTTTAAGGTGTCTCGGATGACCACAAGTTTTTCAATGTCTACACTGTCGTCTCTAACCAGTTGAAAAACGATGTCTTCGGTTTGTGTGATTACTTGTTTTATTTTCTTCGACAGTATTTTCTCGGTGTGTAACGTTTTGATTAGAGTCTTCCATTTCTGGACTACGTCACTGGGCGTATGTGGTTTCAATCGATACCGAAATTCGTATTTCATTGTGTTCCCTTCTCCTAAAAATATATAGTAATTCCTCCAATAAAAAGTTGGATGTGTGTTACGGGGTATTTTTGGGAATGGAACCGGTGCACGCGCGATTTGAAAAAAGTAGCACATAATTGAAAATAAGTTTAATAAAACATAATTTTGTATAAATGTTTGAAATATCGCGAACTCCGGAGCAGGTGCAATTGCTGGCCACTCCTTGGTCTTTCTCGTTGGACGCGTTAATGGCAGCTGATTTCGTGGGTGACCAATTGTACATTGATTGGTGGATTTCCAAGTGGTTGAGTACGAACGACGTTCTGTTGTCTCGGTTGCCTTTGTGTGTGGAAGAGTCCATCCACTGCGACAAAAAGCTGAGGCGCATGTACCAAGAGAATATCCGTGTGGCCGTCGTCCATGGTCGTGTCCAGTACTTGCGAAAGCACTTTATTGTCGACGTGGATGTGTGGAGTGTGGTGGAGTTTTCCACAGTAAAATCCAAAGTCTTTGACATGTTGTGGTGTCGGAGTCCTGCTCTTTTTTCTTTGTTGCCGTTTGTGGTCAATGCGCGACGTTTGGCATTTTTGACGGCGTTTGTGAACCGTTATGGCCCCACGAAATGTTTGCGCGAGTGTGTGGTCCAGCAGTGGACGGAAGGTGTTCGAATATGTTTGGCGGAGGGTGCGGAAATCGATGAGGACTGTATTGGGTTGGCCGTGCGCCACGCGGGTATATTCCGTCAATTGACCGAGTTGAATCCGCCGACAACCGCGGCGCATTGGAAAGAATTTCGATTGCAGCGTATGTTGCGCCGTGTGCCGGATGTTCCATTGGTGGAGGAGTGGTTTTGGATAAACGGTTTTAAAGAATTTAATTAAATTGGTTAAACGTGAGAAAATGTTCACGCATTAATGGAGTCCAATGTCCTCCAATGTATTAGGTTTCGCTTGCTTTTTGCTTGTTGACACATTGCCTAATATTACCCGAGCAGCACCACCCTCTTGCAGACTAGACAACTGATACTGTGGGTCCACATAAGTCTCGCCCGTTTCTTTCTGATACCAAGTACATTTAGAACGAAATGTGATGGAATAGCGCGGTTCGACATGGTACTTTTTCGTGGTCTCGCGTTCTGCTTGGAATTTTGCGTCGGTCTTTTTAAATTTCTTACCACTAAATGTTACCTCATGCTCAAATATTTGATTCATATCCCACGGCATATAAATTAATGAGCCGGAAGCAGGGGTCAATTTTAATGAACCGGAGCTGGGGGTCAACTCGCCTTTACGACTGCATGGCCGACCATTATTCATTTGACGGCTGGCTAGAATTCTAAATTCTTTTGCCGCGCCAAACGTGTAAATAAAAACACTGCTGCCACGAACAAGGTCCTTTGTTTTGTCAGCGTGTGCCCCAATGCCGTCATAAGAACGGTTGTAACGAGTAATAATGCAATGATTCGGTCGTTCCCTAAACTGTTGGTAAATATGGTCCAGGAGTGGCTGTAACGTTGGAAGGAGTTTAGCAAATTGTTGTTCTTTCGCCCATTCCACTGGTAACTCTTCGGTTTTTTCAATTCTTTTGGGAATACTGTAAGGCGTCCATCCACTACGATAAACAGTGGAAAAGCCTTCTTTATCTTCAAACGAGTAAAAAATAGTGTCTCGTTCGTTATATGTCATAAGTTTGTTCCGCGGGTTGATAACACCAATTCTAGGAACTTTCAAACCTGCCAGTCCGTCACAATATTCGATATATTTTTGTGGATTGGGAACCACCGATTGAAAGTAACAACGCTTTTTTAATGTGTGACATGTTTCTGGAAATAACTTGTGGTACTCTTTGATAGTGTCAACATTCCATCGTTTGTCTTGTTTCAAAACTGTCTTGATTGGCCATGCACACACGGAATCAATCAACTGTTGTGGTGCCACAAATTCATTTTCTGGTGTACCCTTTTCGTTTTCTTTCAATGTGTGACCACTTTTTATAATATCAAGACCTTGTGGACTATACCCACCATGTGATTTTGTTTCACCATCTATAGGGTTCTCTTCATCCGACGAATCATCGTCAGACGAAGACAAATTAATATGAACTGGCTGTTTTTTTGGTTCCGTCTGCAAAAAAATGTGATTATTGGAGACAACCACTTTATCAACGTCCAATACATCTAGATTTCGCATACTTTCAATAAAATTTGATACGAATGAATGATACATTTTTCTTAAACTCTCTTGGTTATTTATAGTGTCATTTTGACCGTCATTATCAGTTGTATGTTTTCCCTTTTGTTCCACCGATGTTGAGCGGAACATTTTTTGTCCTTTTTCGCGTTGGCCTTTTCCGAGGGGGCGGCACGTGTTTCGTTTCCTTGGGCCAATCACAAGTTTTCCCGGAACTTCTGATATAACCATATTCTGTTTGCTTGAACCCATGTTGTTCCAAAAATTCACTGGTATTTGGCACAGGATTTTTCATGGCCAAACAAGGGCGCTTGGAAGCCATTGTTTCCATCATCGCAGCTTTGCATTCAATGTTGTCGTATTTTAATTGGTGCATCTCGTACAACTCTCCCGTAACACACTTCAGAAGGCAACAGAACACCACTTCTTTTTTTCGCAATGGCAACAATTCAAAACCAATGAACACCTCGTCGCAATCTTCAAGAACTGCATCAATTGATTCACCGTAATATATTTCCAATTTAGTTTTCCAATGGCCAAGAGCATTTGCTTTTTTCAATTTACATTTAAAAACAGGAGCTGCTGTGTTTCTTTCAGGCTGTTTTACTTGAGCAGGTTCTGCGGTAACATTGGCAGGATCTACGGGAATTGCCTTTGATGATCCTAGGTATGCCGCGTACTCCTCATCGTACCAAGACGTCCAATGAACAGTATTTTTTGACACACTTTTAAATGCACACCCTTTGGTTTCGTCGCATATATTGTTTTCCAAATTATCATCAATGTTGGGGTTAGCGTTGGCCTCAACCATGAATGCCATAATAATATTTCTTATTTGAGTCCAGCGTTTCCGTCGATAATTTTGCAGCCACTGTACTCGGTCGCTAACGAACATTTCGACCGAACAATCATACCAGTACGAATTGATCTTGGAGTCTGGTCCTACGCCAGTAGGATAGAGTTTATCCGTTAATTTGTTAGCAGTTTTCTTCCGCACCGTCCATTCACGACCATCTTTTGTCCGATTTTTGACGATACCACTTACCTGTCCTTTGGTATCTATGGTGAAGAAATCATGGGAATTTTTACTCGACATGTTTGGCGACCCACCATGGTCGACAAGCCAGCAATCAAACAAGCCGTAATGCGCAATTTGATTAATATTTATAATATTTGCCGCACTGTCTAAGTTGTAAAGCTGAACATCGAATAAGTCGGCCATTTCTAATGTTTCAAACCCAAAGGGAGTCAAATAGTCCGGGTTATCGTCACCACGGTTGTATTTGCTGCCGAAAAGTACGGCTCTATTTATCTTTTCGAGTTTGGCCAATTTTTCTTTAATTTTTTGGGGATTCATTTCACCCACTTGTAAAAAAGAACCGGAATTGCGGCGGTACTCCACATGTTTTGTTGACTCGTTTTTGCGCACTTTCATCTGTGTGTAATTGGTCAAGTATTGTACCCATTTCATGGAACCAGATTCAACAAGATGTGCTTGCTGTGTACAGTTCAAGTAATTATCAGAGTTGATACGGAAGCTATCCCATGCGTAATTGTGACCGAATTTCCAGCCCAATGCTTCGTTGGGGTCATCCTCGTCCGGAGATTCTATCATCGGATATGGTGGTACGGGTGAGAAAAAATCAGGCTTGACGTTGCGACCGTATTTTTTGAGCGGTGGTGTTGCATTTGGATGAGCAAAATCTTCTTTGCTCATCCATTTTCTAAACTGTCGCGGAAAATTACCGTTTTCCGCGAAAGAAGCACGCTCGAGCTTAATTTGCAGTGCTCGTGGAGCCGCATTTCCATTTTTAATGTACGACACTTTGTCATGAAATTGCGTGATGTAGGCTCTTCTATTTGCACAAAGCTGTTTTTGTTCATTGACCCCGTTGCAGTGTTTCAACGATGAATACGGTACGGATGGGTCGTATTTGTTTAGAATGTCTTTGAGCGTTTGGATGTAGACAGTATCACCCCCGAAATGTCGCATGTCAGTTGTATCTCGGCGAAGTACATCCACCATGCATGTTCTTGCATTATCCAACCAAGTTTTGTCGTTATGTTGTCCTCTAATGTTTTGTTTAAACACGAATTCGGGGACGGCTTCCGAGAATGCAAAATGTTTTTCTCCCTCAAAGTCATGCGACGAATGTACAAATTGTTCCTGCGACGATTTTACAAATTGTTCCTGCGACGATTTTACAAATTGATGATAATTACTTTTAAATTCGTGGCTTGCCATTGTGTTTTATTTTCAAACTACTTTTATACTGCACATTATCCAACTCGGTCACGCGGTATCAAACGCAAGTCGCGACCATGTTTCAAAAAAATGTTGCCCGCCGTCTGCTTCGGATTAACCCCAACGCCATCCTCGGTAATAATTGCTGAAGTCGATGGATTCACTTTAAATTCGTCTGCCACGTATTTGAGAACTGCCGTAAACGGTGCTTTCTCCGGTACTTTGATAACTCGAAAGGGTAATTTTGGGTCGGACGCCAACGTAATTTTAAAACCGACTTTGGCCATTATCACCCAACAACAATTGTTTATATATTGTGTACAGTTATTTTTTGGTTTCTCGCCGCCACTCTTGGTAATCGTTCGACCCCCTTTCACAGATTACGGTCACGTTCGTGCATTGAACGCGATTGTTCTTGAAAAGTACCGCTATAAAATCCGGTATTTGCGTGTTGACCACGTGTATGTTAATAAAACGCGAAGCACAACTCCCACAGACCAAATTCGTAATTTGGTACGAACTTGTAATATTTTTGAGCGTCAATAATTCCAACGAATCGAAACCTTTAGACATTGTGCAGATGGGCATGGTGCCTTCGATGGTCAGGTATTCAAGGTTTTGGAGTGTCCTTAATTGTCCCATGAGTTTGTTGTCAGGGTCGCCAACGGTCACAAACTTGACATTGTCCAGCATGGGTATTTCAAATCCGCTAGCATTTGGAATTTCCAAACCGTAGACGTGTGATGTCGACAACAGAGGTTCGGTGGATTCGGCACAAAGCTTTTCCAATCTTCGCATGTCCTTAATACGATTCCCCGTCGACGGGTTCCATACAATCGCGTTGTGTTGTCTTTCTATTTGCACTTGATACCCCAAAAATTCGCCCGATACGCCGAGTTTTATAATGTCGTTCAGAAATGTCAAAACGCTCGGGTCGTCGTTCTCGAGCATTTTGACGTATATTTTGCCCAGAGAGATGTTTATTCGGATGCCGACTTCTTTCCACACGGTTTCGTGGCCGCACGGCTCTTCGTCGGAATCGCTTGGTGTGTCGTATTCATATTCCTCTTCCATTTTCAGAATAATTCCTAATTTATATATTGTATTCTAAATACTTACCTCTGTATTCTAAATAATGCACCAACCGCGGAAATCTCTGTATTACTTTGGTCACCAGTCTGGTATAAATGTGTACGGTAAAGACAACGGTCTCATTGGTACCACTACCGGATGTGCAGCCAGACCGAATGGTCAACCAAGCTCCATCGGGTCCATCCAAGTCAAAAACAGTTCAGGGGAGACATTCTGGTTGGAGGGAATTGGAGTAAATATTTTTGGCATTGGTATAAAAAATAATGTAATTAATTAAAACATTTGTCGGATTTAAAGAACTTGTACACGGCAAGGTTGGCACATACAATGTCAACTACATGGATAACTAGGCCCGCAA
>Ga0209533_1004284_pt1 | contig 12412 bp, 16 predicted proteins | sample COG_04_FD_184748 | JGI IMG/M metagenome (GOLD analysis project Ga0209533, IMG submission 184748) | Pelagic Microbial community sample from North Sea - COGITO 998_met_04 (SPAdes) (version 2) | ecosystem: Environmental > Aquatic > Marine > Neritic zone/Coastal water | place: Helgoland, sampling... | reverse complement strand
GTATGAACCGTAGTACAGGCCACGGAAAATGTGGGCATAAACTGCGATAAAGAACAGCGATGCTCCATTCATGTGCAAATAGCGAAGCATGTGACCACCATTCACGTTGCGCATGATATGCTCAACAGAGGCGAACGCCAAATCGACGTGAGGCGTGTAATGCATCGCAAGGATGATACCAGTGACAATCTGCAATGCCAGGCAGAACGTCAGAATGATGCCCCAGATCCACATCCAGTTCAGGTTCTTGGGCGTGGGAAGCATAATTGTGTCATAGAGCAGACCAACGATCGGAAGGCGCGAGTGCACCCACTTTTCGCCACCTGTCTTTGGCTCGTAATGGTCGTGAGGAATTCCAGCCATCTGTGTGCTCTCCCTTAACCGAGTTTAAGTGTTGAATCGTCGACGAAAGCCACTGGCGGAACCGGAAGGTTCGTAGGTGCAGGGCCTTTGCGAATACGACCGGATGTATCGTAGTGCGAACCGTGGCATGGGCAGAACCAACCGTGATAGTCACCTGCGCCATCACCAAGTGGAACACACCCAAGATGCGTGCACACGCCCATCATTACCAGCCATTCGCCAGTCTCATCCAAGGCGCGGTTTTCGTCGGATGCGTCCGCGTCACCAAGATTGGTGTTGCGCGCATCGTCGTCGATCAAATCGGAAAGTTCGACAGCGCGGGCCTCCGTAATCTCTTCTTCGGTGCGGCGGCGGATGAACACAGGCTTACCGAGCCATTTCACCGTCAACTGCGTCCCAGGTTCGATACCGGAGATATCAACCTGAATAGAGGACAAGGCCCGCACATCAGCTGATGGATTCATCTGGTTGACGAGGGGCCAAATAGCTGCACCCGCCGTCACCGCGCCAGCGCCTGCTGTCGCGAAATAGAGGAAATCCCTCCGCGTGCCTTCGTGGGTGTCATCGTGATCGTCTGCGTGGGACACGAGATTCTCTCCATATCTAGGCCGCCGATCATCTAAGCTAGGCGGCAAATACGCGTCAGGCCACAGGACTCCCTGCGACCGGTTCGTTGGGGTATCTAGCGTCACATTTGCGCCCCGTCCAGCAAGCAAAGCATTGGAATCGATTTAGCGCCGATGTGTCGCGGTTGAGGGGGCGTTCAAACATCTGTATAACGAGAATACGTTGTAAATGCACACCACGCCGCTTTGTGAGGGTTTTTGATGCGCCTGATTCTATCTCTTTTCGCCAGTTTGACACTTTTGCCAATGCTTTCGACCCCCGCGAGCGCGCAAATCGAGCTGAGTTTCTATGGTGGATCACAGTCCTCCCCGCACAGTCGCGTGTCCGGCCAATATCCTGGTACGGGGGCCAACTATAACGGTTTGATTGGTTGGGAAGGCAAAAGCTTCGCCCCGCCACCCTATTATGGTGCGCGCGCCACGTGGTGGCGACGTCCTGATCTTGGCTTTAGCGTTGAATTGACCCACGCGAAAGTCTACGCGCCTGCCGCAGAACGCAATGCGATTGGCTTCACCGATCTGGAATTCACAGACGGTCATAACATCATTACTTTCAACATCACAAAACGCTGGAATGAACGCTTCGGATCTTTCACACCCTACGTGGGCGCAGGTGTTGGCGTCGCGCTGCCGCATGTTGATGTGATTTCCAGCAACGGCCACACCTCTTTTGGGTATCAATTGACAGGCCCTGCCGCGCGCCTCATTGCTGGTATAAAGTATGACCTGTCAGATCGCTGGGCTCTGTTTAGCGAGTATCAATTCACCTACTCGTCAAACACTGCGAAGCTACCATCGGGTGGGACGCTCAACACCAACATCATCACCAATGCGATCAACGTCGGCGTCAGCTTTAGTTTTTAACGCAGATTACAGACAGGACATTTCATGGCGGTTACAGCCTTTATCACAGGTGCCTCTTCAGGCATCGGTACAACACTTGCGCAATATCATGCATCGAAGGATGGCGATGTAATTTTGACGGCGCGCCGTGCTGTGCAGCTGAATGCGCTCAAGGTAGAGATTGAAACTGCGCACGGAGTTAGCGCGCATGTCTTCGCGTGGATATTTTGATCAACAACGCAGGTTTTGGCGGACAAGGTGAGTTTGTTGAGCGCTCTCTTGAGGCGGACCTTAGTATGATCGATCTCAACGTGAAAGCGCTCGTCGCGCTGACGCATCTCGTTGCGAATGATATGGTCGAACAGGGCTGCGGCAAGATTTTGCATGTCGGCTCGACTGCTGGCTTTATGCCGGGTCCTTTGCAAGCGACATATTTTGCGACCAAGGCCTTCGTGAACAGTTTAGTCAAGCGCTGGACAAAGAGCTTTGCGGCAAAGGTGTTAAGTCTACTGTACTCGCGCCTGGATATGGTGAGACCGAGTTTTCCAAGGCGGCTGATCTTGAAGGCACGGGTCTTGTCAAAGGCGGTGGCGCGACGGCAGAAAGCGTCGTGCAGCACGGTTATGATGCGTTGATGGTGGGCAAGCTGGTCACCATCAACGAGTTTGATTTGCGTTTCATGATCAGCTGGCTGATGCCGTTTATGCCGCATCGCATGAAGCGCAAAATGATCCGCAAAATACAGACCAAGGCTTAACCTGCTGGTGGCAGCGTCGCTTGCATTGAGGCGCGCCCACTGAAGGTTTCAAACCACGTTGCCAACCCGTCATTGTCGTTGCGCCAGTTGCGATGGCCATGACGGAAATCTACGTATGCCAGTGCGCAAGCGACAGCCACTTGCCCCATATCCAAAGGTCCTGCCAAATGGCTCATCCAGCGCGTGTTGAGCGCGGCGCAGGCTTGCTCCACCTTGCCGTACTGCGCCTCAACAAAGGCTTCCATCTGCAAGTTCTCAGGGCGCAAACGTCCTTCGTAGGTCATCAACAAGGCGGCATCCATAATGCCATCGCCAGTGGCTTCTAACGTCAGCGTTTCCCACCGCCGCGCACCGCTGGGGTAGAGCTGATTGCCCGCGCGTACATCAAGGAATGCACAGATCACGCGGCTATCATAAAGCGTCGCGCCATCGGGACGCTCTAGCGCGGGAATCTTGCCGATAGGGTTCTTCTGCACCGTTTCAGCATGCGGTGCCAAAGGCGTGCCGGACCCCTCCAAAAGCTCAACATCATCAAGCTGACCTGTTTCATGCAGCAAGACCATAACTTTGCGTACATATGGCGAAGCGGGGCTGTAGCTGAGTTTCATATGAAAAACCTTTCGAAGCGGTTAATTTGTGCTGGGGGGTGTTGCCATCCACGCAGCGAGTGTTTGTGTATCCGCGCCAATATCTTGCTCTGCGACATGAGCAGCAGCGCGTTGACGGACGGCATCGGGTTTGTTCTGACCAAGTTTCCACGTGCTTTGTATATCGTCAATGTGCAGCCGCACAGGAACAATCGTGCACATCATCTTTTCCATGATCTCAGGCGTCATTTTATCGCTGGTCCATGGGGTCTTGGGCAGAAGCTGGTTCTCAAAATGCGCAGATTGGCGACTAAGCAAAACGTGCAGATGTTTTTGCGGCTGAAGCTCTAGCTGGCCGGTGAAATGCACGGAGACATAGTTCCAAGTTGGCACCTGATCCTCGACGCCGTACCAATCGGGCGAGATATAACTATCAGGCGCAGTCACAGCGAGGCGCACGGCTCGTGCGCCTTTGCTAATCGTGCGAGCAATCGGATTGGAGCGCACCAGATGCAAATCTGCATGGCTCGTGTCGTCGCTCAGAAGGAACGGTATATGCGCAAAAAGCGGGGCAGGGTCCGCGTTCATCGCAAGCGTGCCAAAGCTGCGGGTGCGGGCGAATTCACGGCTGTGTTGCGCTTGGGCGGATCTGAAAACAGGATTTGGACGCATGTGCGCAAGAAAGATCTTCGTCGCGTCTTTTACAATTCCTTTTGTGAAAAAAATTGTATCCCTTAAGCGGTCAGTTGTGTGCTCGTTTGACCAACGATGGATGCAGTCACGATCTGACCCTCAATTTGATCCGTCTCAAAGGTGACTTCTGTAAATTGTTCTGTGCGGCCCATAGTTTGGTTTTCCATCAAAATATGATGCGTCTTGCCAATTTGCTTGCTTAGATGTGAACGCACTTTTGCATCGCCCGCATTACGAAGCTGCGCGGCGCGCGCTTTGATCACCTTACCGTTCACCGCAGGCATCTTCGCTGCAGGCGTGCCATTGCGGGATGAATAGGGAAAAACGTGGAGCCACGTGAGATCGCAATCTTCAACCAGTTTAAGCGAATTTTCAAACATTGCATCGGTCTCTGTTGGAAAGCCCGCAATAATATCTGCGCCATAGGTCATATCAGGGCGCAAACGTTTGGCTTCCTCGCAAAACGCAATTGCATCATCTCGCAGGTGACGCCGCTTCATGCGTTTGAGGATCATGTCATCACCCGCCTGCAGGCTTAGGTGTAGATGCGGCATCAAACGCGGCTCTGTTGCGATAGCCTGCATGAGGTTGTCATCTACCTCGATAGAATCAATTGAGCTAATCCTGAGGCGTGGCAAATCCGGCACGAGCTTGAGGATCCGCATGACTAGATCACCCAGCTTTGGTTCTGCTGGCAGATCAGCGCCCCAAGAGGTAAGATCGACACCCGTCAGTACAACCTCATTATAGCCTTTGCCGACAAGCCGCTTGATTTGCTCGACCACAACACCTGCTGGAACGGAACGCGAGTTGCCGCGGCCATAAGGAATAATACAAAACGTGCAACGATGATCGCAGCCGTTCTGCACCTGCACGTAGGCGCGGCTGCGCGTGCCAAAGCCGTCGATCAAATGCCCAGCGGTTTCGGTAACTGACATGATGTCGTCGACTTGGACTGCTTCGGTCTCTCCAATGAAATCAGCGGCAAGCCCTCGCCATGTGTCGGCCTGCATTTTCTCGGTGTTGCCGATGACCGCATCGACTTCGGCCATTGCAGTGAATATCTCAGGCTCTGTCTGCGCAGCGCAGCCTGTCACGATCAAACGTGCCTCCGGGTTTTCGCGACGTAGTTTGCGGATTTCCTGACGCGCCTTGCGCACGGCTTCGGCAGTCACAGCACATGTGTTCACGATCACTGCATTCTGCAATCCAGCGCTCTGCGAGAGCTCTTTCATCGCTTCGGTTTCGTATGCATTGAGGCGACAGCCAAGCGTCGTGAACTTAGGCGCGCTCATCGTATGCCCCGCCAGTGCCCGTCAAACACATGCGCCCATTTGCCAGTCATATGCACACCCGTCGGGAGCAACTTGATACGGATTTCACCAACATCAAGTGTCAGCGTCGCAGGTCCATCAATCAAACCACGTCGCATTGCAGCCACAGCCACAGCACAAGAAGAGGAGCCAGAGGCGAGCGTAATCCCAACGCCCCGCTCCCAAACCCGCATACGGATTTGGTTCGGACCAGTGATTTGCGCAATCTGCACGTTGGTACGTTCAGGAAAAAGAGGATGATGTTCAATCGTGGGTCCAAACGCCTCAAGATTAATGGCGTCCACATCATCTACAAAGAAGGTGCAATGCGGATTGCCCATACTTGTCGCTGTCGGCTTGCCTTCAATTGGTAGCTCTAAAGTGTCCATTTCACGCGCCAAAGGCACCTTGTGCCAGTCGATCATTGGTTGACCCATGTTGACTTCGATATCGCCATGACCTGCATCGACTGCTTCGAGCAAACCACGCTCAGTACGGATACTGAGCACTGCCTTGCCTGTGCCGGCCAATTCCCATCCTGCGATACAACGCGTGGCATTACCACATGCACCCGCGATACTGCCATCCGCGTTCCAAAACACCAACTCAATATCCGCAGTTTCGTGGTTCCGAATCGCAACCAGCTGGTCATATCCAACGCCCATATGACGATCCGCCATCGCAATCACGAGCGCTTGCGTGACCACAGGACCACTCTCGCGCTCGTCAAAGACGACAAAATCGTTGCCCAGCCCATGCATCTTCATGAACGGCAATTTATTACCAGCGTTCTCCACCATAAGGGCGCATATAGATGCGTGTGTGAAATGAATCCAGACATTGTGCGCAATAACACGATTTTCGGGGTTGACCCGATGCCCCGCGCTTTCTAGATACGCGCCAAGTGGGCCGTTAGCTCAGTTGGTAGAGCAACTGACTTTTAATCAGTAGGTCGATGGTTCGAACCCATCACGGCTCACCATTAAATCAAAGGCTTAGAACTTTTAGTTCTGAGCTCTTTGTTTTTCAGCGAGACGCTCAGCGAGATAAAGTGTCGTAGTATTACGTTACTCAGCGCTATGGGCTACTTGTTTTTCGTACTCAATTTATGCCACGCGCGCCTGCGCATCCGCGGCTGTGTGTAGTTGGTGTGAGCCTGCGCTCTCGAATCGGTCTGCCAGATGACCTCGAAGCTCAGGCCGAGGCCTCCGCCGAGTCCTACAATCATCAGCGCTACCACGAGAGAATCAACAACGTCACACCTTCAGACGTCTAATTCGGCGTGACAAAGCCACTCTAAGAGAAAGGAAAAAGATCAAGAAACAGACAATCCAAAAACGCCACTGGCAACATTAAAAACAAGCCGCCTAATCAATTACACAAACGAACCAGAGCCTCCAATGCTCAAGCCGCTATGACGTCCAACTTTATATGACGACGGACATTAGTCTTGCTCCCAATCAGAACATGGTGTTTTCTATGCCTCATCAAGCCCTTGCAACTTTCGATGGATGCAATAGAGGGCTCTTTTCTGGGAGGAAACAATGAAACGTATAACACTGATGAAAACCAGCTTGGCCGCAGGCGTGCTGGCATTCGGCCTTGGTGCGACAGCCGCATTCGCGGAAACCGTCACATTGCGCATGTCCACATGGTTGCCACCAAAGCACCACCACACAGCAACAACCCTGCCAGCATGGATCGCAGCTGTGGAAGAAGCATCCGGCGGCACGCTTAAGATCAAGATCGACCCAGCACCCATCGCAAAGCCGCCAGGCCAGTACGACATCGTACGCGATGGCGCAGCGGATATGTCCTATCACGTTGTGGCCTACACGCCTGGCCCATTTGAGATCTTGCGCGGCGCAGAGCTGCCGTTCTTGTCCCCAAGCGCGGAAGTCGGATCTCAGGCGGCTTATGACTGGTACGACCGTAACATCGGTTTCGACAAAGAATTCAAAGATGTCAAAATCATCACGATCTTCGTGCATGGTCCGGGCGCGATCCACTCCAAAAAGCCAATTAACTCTCTTGAAGACCTTGCAGGCGTAAAGCTACGCGTTGGTGGCGGCGGTGTGCGTATGGGTGAAGCGCTTGGTGCGACGCCAGTGGCTTTACCCGCGACGCAAGCCTATGAAGCAATCCAAAAGGGTGTTGCCGACGGTGCTATGTTCCCTTTCGAATCCATCGGCGGTTTCCGTTTGGGTGAGCTGGTGAACTATCACCTCGAAATCCCAGGTGGTCTTTATACGACTCCCTTCGCGGTCATGATGAACCCTGCGAAATTCGACGCACTCTCTGATGAGCATAAGAAAGTGCTGACAGATCTTGGTGGTGTTGCGGGCGCGAAAATCTTTGGTAAAGGCTGGGATGATGCGGACGCGGTTGGCCGTAAGCTTGCAGAAGAGCAAGACGGCGTTTTTTCCAAGCTTGAGGGTGAAGAGCTTCAACGTTGGGACGAAAAGATCGCCTTCATGAACGATGCGTGGATCGAGAAAGCAAACGCAGCCGGCCTTGACGGTGCCGCGCTTCTTGAAGACCTCAAAGCGACAGTTGCAAAATACGCCAACTAATCGCTCACGATACAAGTGGTGCCGGATGTGATCTGGCACCGCTCTTTTTTGTTTTAGGGGCGTCTCGCGTGGAAAACCTTTTAAAAACGCTCTCCAAAGTGCTGGCGAGCTTCGCTTGCATCGTGCTTTTGGCTGTGATGCTGATCACCTTCGTCGATGTTGTAGGGCGCTATTTCTTTAATTCTCCCATCACCTTTGCGGTTGAGATGATCCAGCTTGGCATGGGGCTTTTGGTGCTCTTTGGTCTTGCGATCACGACACTAGATCGCGGACACATCGCCGTTGACGTCCTCGACACCGTCGTTCCCAAATCCGTGCAACGCATTTTCGCAATGCTCGCCGCCCTGAGCGCTGTGGTGTTCATCACGCTCATCGCGTGGCGGCTTTGGGATCGCGGTATCAAGTTTTATGAAGATGGCCTTGCCACCGACGTTCTTTTCCTACCTGTTTGGCCTGTCGTGATACTGATGGCAGTCGCCGCTAGCGTGGCCGCCTTCATCGCCCTCGTGCAGTTCTTTATCCCCTCTATTCAAGGCGACACACACCCGCTCGCTCCAGATTTGGAAGACTGATGGACCCGATTACAATTGGAACGCTGACGTTCGTCATTCTCTTTTTCATGCTTATTCTCACCGTCCCTATAGGCTTTGCCATGGGAATTTGCGGCCTTGCGGGCATGTCGATGATTATCGGCTTTGGCCCCTCTCTCTCGCTCTTTGGCACAACGGTTTATGAAACTACTGTGACCTACGATCTTTCCATCGTGCCGCTTTTTGTCCTGATGGGCGCCGTTGCTGCCCGGTCTGGGTTGAGCCAGGAGCTTTATGGTGCTTTTAACGCGTGGTTCGGGGCGTTCAGGGGCGGATTGGCGCTTGCAACTGTCGGCGCATGTGGTGCGTTCGCTGCAATCTGCGGATCATCGGTTGCCACAGCAGCGACCATGTCAAAAGTCGCTCTGCCCGAGATGAAGAGATACAACTACGATGAAAGCCTCGCCACTGGGTCGGTTGCAGCAGGGGGGATCATCGGCATTCTCATTCCGCCGTCTGTCGTGCTGGTGTTGTACGGTGTTCTGACGGAAACCTCGATCGGGGACCTGTTCATCGCAGGCTTCCTGCCGGGGGTGCTGACCATCGTGGGCTTCATGCTTGTCGTTGTGGTGATGACGCGGATTTATCCCACAATCGGCCCCGCAGGTGAACAGGCAACCCTCGCTGAAAAGTTTGCTGCATTGGGCCGGACATGGGCCATCATACTGCTTTTTGCCCTGGTGATCGGCGGCATCTATTTTGGTGTTTTCACCCCGACCGAGGCTGCGGGCATCGGCGCGGTTGGCGCGTTCGTTATATCAGCCTTGCGGGGTCGTTTGACATTCATCAACATCCGCGAGGCGCTGATGGAAACCGTCACCACGACGGCGATGATTTTCACCATTCTGATCGGGGCACTCACCCTTAACAACCTCATGGTTTTTTCCGGTATTGCGGGCGCTTTGTCGGGATTTGTCTCGGGTCTTGATATGCACCCAATGGCTGTGATGGCTGTCATCTTGCTGATCTACTTGGTTATGGGCTGTTTTCTCGATGCGCTGGCGATGATTCTGCTGACGGTGCCGATCTTCTTTCCAATCATCACAAACCTTGGTTTTGATCCCATCTGGTTCGGCATTATTGTGGTAATGGTGGTAGAATTGGGCCTGATTACCCCACCAATCGGCATGAACGTTTTTGTCATCAAAGGCATGGCTCCGGATGTCAGGCTGTCTTCGATCTACAAAGGGGTTATCCCGTTTGTGATCGCGCAATTGGTTCTGATTGTGCTGGTTTTTTTCATCCCTGATATTGCGCTATGGCTGCCAGAGACAGCGCGCGCGTTCCGCTAACTGCGCGCTGCGCTTTGGGAGAAAGGGCCAAACAAATGACTGTTCTTATTGCGGGTGGTGGAATTGCAGGTCTGACTTTGGGGCTGACGCTGCATCAGATTAGCATCCCGTTCCATATCTTTGAGACCACACGCGCGCCAAAACCACTTGGGGTCGGGATAAACTTGCAACCCCCCGCAGTGCGTGAACTCTTTGCGCTTGGGCTTGAAGATATGCTGGATGAGGTCGGAATTCAGACGCGGGACTATGGGTTCTACACACGAACCGGACAGGAGATCTGGACCGAGCCGCGCGGCTGCCATGCGGGATACAATTGGCCGCAATATTCGGTACATCGGGGCCGGTTGCAAATGGCGCTTCTGGATGCACTGCTAACGCGATGTGGCGACAGCTGCATCACCTTTGGTGCCAGAGTGCGCAGGTATGAAACCAATTGCGATCGTGTGACGGTTCACTATGAAGTGCAAGGTAGTGCCAAGACCGCCTCAGCAGACATGCTCATCGGCGCGGATGGCATTCATTCTGGCGTCCGTGCGCAGATGTATCCAACCGAAGGGCCCCCAGTTTGGGGCGGTGCGATCATGTGGCGCGGCACATCCCTTGCCAAACCATTTTTGACTGGCCAGTCGATGATCCTTGCTGGGAACAACACGCAACGCTTCGTCAGTTACCCGATTTCTGAGCCAGATGGGGCAACGGACCTTTCTCAGATAAACTGGATTGCAGAAAAGACGGTCGACCCCGCAACACATTTCGAGAAAGAGGATTGGAACCGCCGCGTTGACGTAAATCAGTTTGCCAGTGATTTCTCGGATTGGGATTTCGGCTGGATCGACGTCCCGAGCCTGATCGCTGCTGCAACAGAGGTGTTCGAGTATCCGATGGTAGACCGCGAACCTGTCCCACGTTGGACAGATGGCCCTGTCGTTTTGATTGGTGATGCGGCTCACGCGACATATCCGGTCGGATCAAGTGGTGCGACACAAGCCATTCTAGACACCCGTATTCTGGCGGCTGAACTACGCGGCCATGGCCTCGGGAGTGCTGCGGCAAGCGCTTTCGAAGCGCGCGTTCTCCCCATGGCCAATAGGGTCACGTTGGGCAACCGCTGCAATGGGGGGCCTGACGCAATCATGCAAATCGCAGAGGACCGCTGCAAAGGCGACTTTACCGTTCTTGATCGTGCCTTGCCCTACGACGAAAGAGCGGCTCATTCTGCTTCGTTCAAAAAGCTAGCTGGGTTGAGCTTAGAGGCGACAAACAACGCACCCGCTCTTTTGTAAGTCTCGAGATTGCGAATTATGTAGTTGGACAGGAAATCGGAGTTATCGAAGTGGAACTGATCGATGGCCACCGCGCCATTCAACCTGCCGAGGGTATCCATGTTTGGGACGTTGATCCCTATTCTGATGCCAATCTTACAAACCCTAAAGGTCTCGTAGCGTTTGAGGATGACAAAACGCTCCCCATTTCGCTACTTTAAAACCAGCCCTGAGATCATTCGCCTGGCTGTTATGCTCTACGTCCGATTTTCGCTCTCGCTACGAAACGTTGAGGACCTGCTGCACGAACGCGGCATCGAGATCAGCCATGAGACGGTCCGGTTCTGGTGGAACAGATTTGGACCGATGTTTGCAGCCGAGATCCGCAGAAAACGGGTTCAGCAGATGCGCGCATACTCGAACTGGCAGTGGCATCCGGATGAGGTTTTTGTAAAGATTAACGGCGAGACGCACTACCTTTGGCGAGCCGTGGATCACGAGGGCGAGGTACTGGAAAGCTATGTCACAACGCGCCGTGATCGCAAAGGGGCGCTGAAGTTCCTCAAGAAAACAATGAAGCGCTTTGGCCCACCACATGTCGTTGTGACCGATCTTCTGCGGTCTTGTGGCACCGCGATGAAGTTTATCGGCAATGCTGACAGACAAGAAACCGGCCGTTGGATTTACAACCGAGCTGAGAATTCGCACCTGCCGTTTCGACGACGAGAACGGGCCATGCAACGGTTCAGCAGCATGCGAAGTTTACAGAAATTCGCGACCGTCCATGCCCCCGTCTGCAACCATTTCAATCAGGAACGCGCCCTCTACAGCAGAGAAAGTTTCAAGCTTAACCGCGCCGCCGCTCTTGCCGAGTGGCGCGATCTCGGTGCAGCGTAAATCGCAGCGTCAATGTCTTGGCAGAGGCGAGTTCGCATTCGTCTGACAGCACCCGGATAGTTCATGGCGGGCGTGCCTCATCAGAGTGTATCCCATCAGCTCCAAAACACATTTAATCTTTTCGGTCTTGTCCTCAAAGGGCTTCGAGAGGCAATCAACCACGTAGACTGGTCGTTACGCTAGAGATGGGCCTGAGGCTCACAAAGACGCACGTACAGGCTCATCTAGGCGATTACATACGTGTTATCACCTCTGACACCACGCCCCTAAATACGGCTCTCTGACGCACCTCATGGTTGGTTCTTAGGCTGGGTTATCTAAACCGATCTAATAATTAAACTAGACCTGTGCTCCAACCACACCCATTCTTTATTAAAGTCACCCTAAGAACGATGAAATATTAGAAGGAATTCCAACAATGACTAAATATTTGGTTCGGGCAAGCTACAATGGTAGCGGCTTCAAAGGTATGATTTCAAACCCATCTAATCGAGGTGAAGCAATTAAGGGAATGACTGCGGCGCTTGGTATTACAACCGAGTGCATCTACTTCTCTCCGTCAACTGGCGAAGCAATAATGATCATAGATTCAGACGCTGACAAAAACGCCAGATTG
>Ga0209533_1004282_pt1 | contig 12415 bp, 8 predicted proteins | sample COG_04_FD_184748 | JGI IMG/M metagenome (GOLD analysis project Ga0209533, IMG submission 184748) | Pelagic Microbial community sample from North Sea - COGITO 998_met_04 (SPAdes) (version 2) | ecosystem: Environmental > Aquatic > Marine > Neritic zone/Coastal water | place: Helgoland, sampling... | reverse complement strand
GCCCACCGCTCCACGCTATAAGCGCGAAAGAGCCGAACCTGAAACTCAATTCTCTGCGCGAACAGCGGCAGCTTCCACTCAGGTCACAGGTCTCAAGCCTCATCCTTCAGACCCCGGCCTATTTCTCGAAATCGAAGATCCCGACCCTTGGGCCCACGACGACGAGCCAATCTTCTGGACGGACTGAGCCGAGACCCCAAACAATGAAAATCCGCACCACACAGGCGCTGAACGCCTGAGTATGCTTTGAAAGACACGAATGTCGGGGGAATTTGCTCTTGCTGATCTTAAAAGAGCGCTTTTGCTGAATTGAAAGACTTAAGCCCTCGAATCAGACACCATTCATCCTTCAAAACTCAACCCTCAATCTTAAATCGCCCCCTCTCCCTTCAACCCTCACCCTCGGCAGCCTGCCCGCCGTAGCTTTAGCGTAGGAGGGGCTAGCGCCGCCAAAAAGCAAATTCCTATCAGTAAAGCACGAAGAGGGGCCTCCTTCGTTTGTTTCTCAGAATTATGTTGAGAATAGCTATGTCGATAAGACAGTTTGGATGAGCGTCGTGGGCTCTTCTGAGGATGGTGCTTTCCCAGAAATATTGAGTCCAGTAATTCCTAATATTGATTGGGATATTGAATTTATTTTGGATGCATACGCTGACCCCTTAAATCCTAAAATTGGTGCTACTGGAAAAAGGGATAAGTTTCCAGCCTATGAGATAATTGTTGAGCAATCGGATGGTAGTTACGAGGAACTGTATTTTTTCTCGCCTCCTTATTCGAGGCAGCCAGGAATCACGACATTGGGATTCACAGAAAATTTTACGACTAGCATTCTTACAATCGAATGAAAAAGCTAATATTCATACTTGTTGCTTTTAGTTCGTGCCTTCACGCCGAAAGCATCGAATATACACTGCAGCGCTTAGAACAGCAATATCGAGCTGAAAACCCAGATTATAAAATAGTAAGAGAACAAGTTGGCGTATTAAACAGATCTATTGCCCAGAGCACATACCCTTTTAAGCAGAGCGTGCAGTGGTGGAATGAGCCGTCGGATACGTTATTGTCTGAGCTAGAAAATATTGCGAATATTCTGGCTCCTTATGAAGAAATGTTAGTCGGGTTAGCTTACTATGAGGGGATTCAGCAGGGATTTCCTACAACATTAACTACGTTGTTGAATGCAAAACCCACAGAAACACTTAAGACTAGTTTAGAGGACTACCTGTTTGGGGATTATTCAAGTAGTATTCCAGCAAGGTCTTTGTTGGTTCTATATGAGCTAGACTTGGCCGATGACGAACTTTACGGAAGGCTCTTTCAGGATATTGTGAATCGAGACTTCAAAAACCAAGATTTTCATACCTTAAGTTTACTCGCGAGCCGCAAAGATCCCGTAAATGGAATGGCTGAAGCATTTTTGAATCTTCTTCAAAAACAAACCGAAGAGTATCAGAGTGGGAGCGAGACAGACATCATTGAGTTAGCAATTATTGCTATGGCCTATTCGAAAATGATAGACGGAATGGGCGCTGAAATGGCGGAAGTAGCCCTTGAGTTAGAGAGGTTGGCCTCTGATATGATGAACGGTGAATACGGGACAGAAATTCTGGCAATATACCCTAATCTGGAAGAATACACTGCTTCAGTTATTAAGCGTATTCGCAATGATCAAAGAATAGAAGTCCCTCCCCTTGGTTATGGTCTTGTAGTCGATAACCCCTTTGATTCAAAAACTGAAACCAAGATTCTTGCAGATTCAACGAATATTAGCACACCAACTCAATCAGTGGCAAAGATCGACGACCCCCAAGAACCCAAGTTAAAAGTTCAACCCTCACCCTCGGCAGCCTGCCCGCCGTAGCTTTAGCGTAGGAGGGGCTAGCGCCGCCAAAAAGCAAATTCCTATCAGTAGTAATTGCCAGCCGCCCGAGTCCAAATGGAGGGTGGGAATATGGCGGTGCAGTTATTCTGAACGAGGCCTTTAAGGAGAGGCGAATAGGAATGGCACAGTTTTGATTCTTCCGGACCTTTATAGTAATTTTCTACACGGATATCTTGTTTTCGGCGCCCTTCATCGACTTTGAGGCCGCTTTCGACTCCTTTTAAAACAGAGAAAACTTGACTCTCGCCGAATCAGGACTTTTTCGTTGCTAGCTTCAGCTCGTTTCTCACTTTTGAATCGTTGCAACAATGGGAAGGCTTATGGCTCAAGGGTATTTCCATTGCTGGTCGCATCTCGTGGAATGGATTGGAAATATTTCGTTCGTCGATGTGAGTTTTTCCAGTATTGGAGATTCAACTCATATTGAGGCTGAGCAAGAACATGGACAGTTCCCTGGGATACGATGAATAGACGGTTTTCAGATCAGCAAAGCGATGATTGCGAGATTCAGAAAAAGTCGTCTGCCTTAGCGCATCACGACCTGTTGATTTCTCTGGTCGGCGACTTGTTGAACGTGTCCGTTGACCCGAGAGAACCATTGGTAACCCAAGGGCTGGATTCTATGATGGCGGCGGAATTACTGGAGAAGCTCCAGGCAAACGGCTTTGACGCGCCCTATGCCGCTCTGCTCGACAATGCCACGATAGGCTCGCTGGCTTCGTTTCTCCGAGCGTTCGAATCAGATGGCCCCAAGGCAACTCCAAGCGAGCTTTCCTTGCAGCCGGTTCCTTTGACTGGGCCACAACAGCTGTGGGCTCAAATCGAACAAAAGGGGTGGGGCTCGTGGTCGAACATCAGTCTTTGCCTTTCGATGCCCGCCTCCCTCATCCCGGCTGCATTTTTGCCGGCTATGGTGCAGTCACTTTGCGAGGCAAACAGTGCCATGCGCATGGTTTTGGTGCCTGCTGAGACTGGCGATGCTCCCGTGCAGCAGCAGCTCGTTTCCGGGTTTCAGGTGGCGGTTCAGATGCGGCCCGTGCCGCGGATTGAGAAGGAGGCCATGCGTCTCATCGAAGCTTTTGAAGGAGAGGAGGCTTCACCCTTCCAGCCTTCGACCCGCGCCTTGATCCTTTCTTCTCCTGATGAGAGTGGGCGACATTGGTTGTGTCTTTCGATGCATCATCTCTTTTCTGATCGGGTGAGCATGCGGAGCTTGGCGCGGCAGATCACGGGTATGATTTCGAGAGGTGAGCTACAACATCCTCAGGCTCCGGCTATCGGCTATTTTGACTATGCCTTATGGCAGAATCGCATCCTGGGTGAAGCCGAAGTGGAGCGGAATCAGGCCAAGCTCGCTGATCTGCTCTCCGGTGCGGATACATCGTCCGAGCGGCCGATTCCTCATCTCGCCAACGAGGAATCCTTGGACTTGGGATCGCTCCCGACCTCCTCGACCTTGCGTCCGGTCGAAGGAGACATTCTCAGTTCAATGGCAGCCCAACTGGAAACGACGCTGCCTCTGTTTTTACACAGCCTCTTTTCGGTCCTGGTTGCGCGTTTGACGGGTGATAGCAAAGCGCTTTCTGGCGATGCCGATCTGTTGCTGTGCCACGTCGTTTCGAATCGTGAAAGCGATGGGTCATTGCGAGATCTCGTTGGCTGTCTCGACACCTCAATTCCAGTGGCCGTTTGCCTGACGAATGGCGAAACTCTCCAGTCATTGTGCGCAAAAACCCGGCATGCTTTCAGTGAAGCTCATGGCTATGCCTCACGTGTGCCGCGTGGGTCATGGTTTGGAAATGAGGGGGATGCTCCCGCTGGTAGCCAGCCTGTCCTTTTTGAACGGGTGCCCCATCTCAATGTCTTGTATGCGCCTGCTGAGAGGGAGGAGGGGGATTCTCTCGATATCAAGATTCATCCAGTCCGTCGTGTGCAGAAAACGCGTTGGGGCTTGTTGCTCCGGATCAGCCTGCCAGTAGCGGGGACGCCGGGCACCTCTTCCACAGAGCCTTCGGGAATCACTATCCAAGCCTTTGCGGAGCATCGTCCTCTGGCGATCTTGGCCAATGATTGCTTCGTCAGACTGCTCCGTGAGTTGCTCAGCAAAGCTCAAAATCTTGTGGGCGAGGTGACGGTTCTCGAGCTCATCGAAGACATCATCGAACGAGTCTCATTTGCCTCGGCACAAGTGCGCCGCGCCGCCGCTCTTGTGCCGTCCAGGTCCACTCGGGAGGCGTTCATCTGGGACAAACTCGTTGCCCGCCAACAACGCTGGTATAAACACGACGAGCGTCGCGAATTACTCCGAGACGAGTCCAATCGTTTCGTTGGGACTGAGGCAAATCCCTTTCCCTTCACTCAGTTAGATAAGCTCAAAGAACGCCGTTTTCTCGATGAGCTTGATGTTCCGCAAGCGCGATTGCTTCATGTTATTCCCAAGGAGGGAATGCCCGATTCTCTGGTGGAGTTGCTTCCCTCGCTGCCTGCAAGTTTTGCGATCAAACCGGTGGGAGCCGGTCATTCCTTCGGTGTGACTCTTGTCCGGGATGGAAATGACCTGACACGTAATGGTGCGCCATTCGAGGTAAGGAAAGTCGCGGCAGAGCTCACCGCGATGGCAAAGCGTGGGTCTTGTGTGCACGAAGGTCATGTCTTCCCGTTTAATTTTTCCTCCTTTCTCATCGAAGAACTCGTCATTGACGAAAAGGGCTTTGACGCGCCCACGGATTACAAGGTTTTCGTAATTGGGGAAAAGCTCTTATGGCTACAGGTTCATTTCAAGGCTGATGGTCATACCTGGGTTGCGTTCGTGGACGAGAATTTCGAACTTTTGCCGCAGCCAGCCTGGGACCCACAAACCTGTTGGCGAACCCACAGAGCACTCGTTTGCACGGAGCAGGAAATGGTTCTAAGTCGCAAGCCACAGTGCCTTCCCGCGATCATTGAGCATTCGAAACGACTGGGTTCGCGCTTGAAGCTCTTCGTTCGGCTCGACTGGTATGCGGATAGAAAACACGGGCCCTTGATGGGTGAAATGACAACATTTCCTCACATGCTCCAGCCTCGTTCCTTTTACTCGGCCTGGGCCAACGAGGTGGTCAAGGCGGCCTGGCAGGATCCTGACGGTGTGGACCCGGTTCGAGATACTGTCGAGTTGATAGTAGATACTGACAGGGTGAGCGAAATCAGGGAGAGCTTGAGCTCTTCGAAATCGAACGTTCCCGGTTTGCAGGATTTTCTTCCGACACTTTCGACGGAGCCATGGGAAGTGGAGGCTTGCACCTCATGGGACACAGTCCGTGATTATCTGGCTGGTTTTGATCTGGCTCCCTGGGGAGTAGCTGGCGGGGACTGCGTCGCTGTCTTTCTTCCCAATGGCATGCAACTTGGCGGGCTTCTGCTTGCGACGATGAATCGCTACCTCGCGTTGCCGGTGGCACCGACACTCCCTGATAGCCTGTTGATCGAACAGTTGCGGGAAAGTGAGGCAAAAGCCTTGCTCGTCATTGCTGAAACGAACGAGGCGGATCGGGCCAACGAGATTGCCGTGGCAATCCCCGGCCTTGCCGTGATTGAGCTGGCAGGAAACAACCGTTCCGATTTGGCTGCTTTACCAAATCGACCGAGGACGGCGAAGCCATCTGCGATTACGCCGACGCGAGGTCCCGATGACATTGTCTTGGCCCTGCGCACTTCCGGGACGACTGGCGAACCCAAGATTGTCCACTTTACCTTATCGCGGCTCGTTCTGGGCGGCGCCCTCATTTCCCAGTCCATTCAGCTTTCACCTGCCGACCTGGGTATTTCTATGCTCCCTCTTCATCACGTGGGGGGGATTTCTTGCAATCTCATCGCCCCGATTTTCACGGGAACACCGATGCGTTTTTTGAAAGCTTTTGATCCCAAGGCCTTCTTCGATGGTCTCGCCGGACCTGAGGGAGCCACGTGGTGTTATTTGGTGTCAACGATGTGGGAGATGGTGCTGGAGTATGCCGATAGCCATCCCGAGCTTCGGCGGATCCGGCCCTGGCCGCGTCTCCGTCTCATACGCAGTGCGGGATCCGAACTGCCTCACCAGATTGCGCTCGAGTTGGCCGATCTCTTTGGTGACAGGGTCACGATTTTTCCCACCTATGGGATGACGGAAGCGATGCCGATGGCTGCTCCTCCAATGGGCTACCGGCTTGAGCGGCCGGGAAGTGTGGGGCCAGCTCTGCCCACCGTATCGGTCGAGATCGTGGATGCCTCTGAAACCGGCAAGCTTGAGCCTGTCAGTGAAGGCGCTGTTGGAGAGGTCACGGTCAAGGGCCCGACGGTTCTATGTGATGATGCTGAGAACTCCAAAATGTTCACGCCTCGAGGATATTTTCGCACCGGCGATCTTGGTAAACTTGCGCCAGATGATTCGGGGTGGTTGTTCATCACCGGCCGGATCAAGGATGCGATCAACCGGGGTGGCGAAACCATTGCACCTGGGGAAATCGAAGCCATTTTGAAAAATTATCCTGGCTGGAAAGATGAAGCGGTGGAGCCTGCATTGATGGTTTTTGCCAGAACTCACGTCGATCTCCAGGAAGACGTCGCGCTGGCGATTGCTCCGTCATCATGTGCCGTGGACCTTGCCGATCTGAATGCTTGGGCGTCCCGGCACCTGCCGTCTTCCATGCTCCCGCAAACGATGATCCGCTTGGCCGAGCTGCCACGTTCTGGCAGTGGAAAGTTGCTGAGGGCGCGCTTCGCGATGGAAATGAATGCATTGCTCAAACCAGCACGCCTGGGGATCCTGCAAGTTTACCAGCTTGAGAGTGATGGAGCCGCTCCTAGGTTGATCCAGGAATTCAGTGCGCCCCAATACCGGCCCCAGCCGAGAAAACCCTCTCGCCTCAGCGAATCTGGCCCGACGCTTGAGTCTGTGCTGGCTGTCTTGCAGAACTATGTGGGCGATGAGGTCGAGCTGGGCCCTGATACACGTTTGGAGGATGCCGGTGTCAATTCACTCGCCGCGGTCGAGCTTGCCGGGCATCTCAGTCGCCGGTTTTCCACCTCTCTTCCACCGTGGATCATCAGTGATTATCCGACTCCGCGCGCTCTTCTCTCTCAGTTGAGCAGTGTCCCGAAAGAAGCTTTGCGACCGGCACGGGAAAGCCAAGGTGTTCCTGAGCTTGTGCGCGCTGATTGGTCTCTTGAGACAGATCAAGACGATCCGAGCTGGGCTGATCTTGAACCAGAGACCCGCATCCTTTTAAGGAATTCGGGACTGTCGATTGGCGTTTTCACTCAATTGATCTCGGCCACCTCCTGGTGGAAGGGCAAGCGCTCTCGTCCTGAATCCCTAGTATTTGGCCGAAACACTGAGTCGACTCGCGCTCCGCTCTTCTACTGTCCGGCGACTTCGGCCGACTTCGACCAAATGGCCACAAGCCTTGGATCAGACCAGCCGGTTTACGGAATGCGCTCGAATCATGGTGTGATGGAACGCACCCATCCGAACCTAGAGACCTTGGCGCGCTACTATGTCGGAGAGATTCTGTCCATTCAGGCTGAAGGTCCCTACCTCATCGCGGGCTATTGCCGGGGAGTCAAACTGGCCTTTCAGATCGCCCTTGAACTTAGCAGGCGCGGTAAGCGGGTCCCCGGTCTCTTCTTGCTGGAACAAGTCATCCCGAACTGGTTCCCAGGACGCATCACTGTGTTTTTCGGGGAAGATAGCTACTACAACCCCTGGGGCTCCTTTGAGAGACCCGAAGAAGGTCTCGATCTCTTTTTCCCTGGCAACCTTGCGGTAAAAACCATCCCGGGCGATCACGATGCCTTTTGGCGAAAACCGGAGGTTAATGATTTTTTCACCCAACTAAGGCGTGGGATTGATGAGGCCGCCACAGCCTCGACACAGATGGCTGAAGTTCCGGAACGCAGGCCTTTGCTTCCGGCAGATGCTCATCAGGCAGAGATTGAAACGACGAAACTTCTGTTCATCACGCCTGGTGAGAAGACACTGAGAATCAAGGTTAGGATCACCAATACGAGCTCGGTAGTATGGCCTTCCAGAAAAGGGACGGGCCCGGAGCTGGGCTATTGGATTCAGGCTGAGCAAATGATATCGCCCATGTTTCATGGCCTGGGTGAAGGCCTTCCCAAGGCCGTTGCCCCGGGGGAAAGCGTCGTAATGTCCCTTGAGCTTCAACTCCCGACCAGAGGACGGAGATACAGGGTCATCATTGACCTGGTCGACAATCGCTCCGAGTGGTTTCAGTTCCGCGGATCCCCTGTGGCGACTGTTAAGCTCTTCTCTCATCCCGTGTTCGTCCCATTCACCTGGATGCGACGAATAGGCCGCCTTATGAATCGGTGAAATTCCTCTCTTCCAGCGCTGATCCCGGTCGCCCGGTCGCAGTTTCACGCCTCCTTGATTTCCATGGAGTCGTTGGTGATTTCACTTTACCCGGTGAAGCGCATCTCTGTTTGGTATCGTTAGAGGCTAATGAACGGATCCTCGCTGCCTGCAATGATTTGCTGGAGCCTCAGGAAAAGAATCGTGCCCAAAGATTTGTCTCCGTTCCCGCGCGCCATCGCTTCGTGGTATCTCGAGCTGTCCTGAGAAAAATCATCAGAATTTACCGCCCCGAATTGCCGCCGGACTTTGTGATTTCCCATGGCCCTTTTGGAAAACCTCATTTGGAATCACCGGAACAAGAATCACCCCTCCGATTCAATGTCTCCCATTCCGGAAATTTTGCCCTTTTGGGTTTCAGCCACGATGCGGAAATCGGAGTGGACATTGAAGAACAACGCCAGTTGGAAGGGATGGTAGGCATGGCCAGAACTGTATTTACTGAGCCTGAAGTAGAACAACTGCTCAGTCTTTCCGAGCCCGCGAGGCAAATGTTCTTCTATCGACTGTGGACCTGCAAAGAAGCGTGGTTAAAAGCCGCTGGAACAGGTTTTCATCGGGATCCAAAATCTCTTTGTTTTTCGGCTGAAATGGAAAGGTTAGATCAGCAATCTGGACTGCTTCCTGTCGATGGGCAGTTCATCCAGTGGGCGACTCATCCTTCTGGCTATGCAATTGCATGGGCCCTTCGATCAACGCTTTCTCCCACGATTCGTTGGATCGATCTTTGAGGCGCTTAATTCTTCTGAACGCTCGGGATGGGGGTGGTCAGTTTAAAACGGAAGAGGAAATGACCTGATCCCGGAGGTGGGACACTTCAAAACTAAGGTCCTGCCGGTGTTATGTTTCGGTTAGGTATTGGGTTTGATGATCGACCTTTGCTTGCGCTGCGAAATGGAGCGGAGGCCGTAGGCCGTAGCGGAATTTCGCAGCTGGCCGCGAACTCGGTGGGGGTTTGATAGCCTAGCGAGCTGTGCGGTCTCTCTTCGTTGTATTCGCATCGCCAGGATTCGAGGATCACCTGGGCCTCCCGAAGCGAACCAAATATCTCACGGTTCAGGAGTTCGTCACGCAACTTGTCGTGGAAACTCTCGATGTAGGCGTTCTCCCACGGTGAGCCGGGCTTGATGTAAAGGATCTCGATTTCGAGGTCCTTGAGCCAGTCCTGCACTGCGTAGGCAATGAACTCAGGACCGTTGTCGCTGCGGATATGGTTTGGCGCTCCGTAGCGTTCGATTGCTGCCTCAATGATGGTGATGACATCCACAGCACGGATCGACCAACCTGCGTGAGTCGCAAGGCACTCACGTGTGTGTTCGTCGATCAAAGTCAGGATACGAAACTGGCTGCCATTGGCCGTCTGATCGCTCACAAAGTCCCAACTCCAGACGTCACCTCGCTTTACGGCCTTCCTTCGACGAGCTGTGGAAAGCCCGACTCTCTTGGCACGGCGCTGCTTCTTGCTCACTTTGAAGCCTGCTTCACGTCGAACGCGAAGCACTCTCTTCTCGTTGATCTGATACCCGTCTCTTCGCATCATCGCCGTGATGCGCCGATAGCCGTATCGGGGATGCTTCTCGCTTAATCGTAGGATCTCTTTCTGCATCTCCAAAGACTCTTCGCTAATCTGACTGACTCGATAGTAGGTCGATCGGGGCAACCCAAGAGCCCGGCAGGCGACTGCCGAGCTTCCCAGCCCCTCTTCCACGGCAAACTTGACGGCCCGACGCTTGGTCGACGATCTCGTTCTCGATCCCGAGATCGACATGATCATTGAACTGATCGGCGGGATCGATCGTGCCTTTGCCTTTGTGAAGGCGGCACTGGAGAACGGCAAGGCAGTCGTCACCGGGAATAAGGCTCTTCTCGCCGAGCGAGGTCAGGAACTTTTCGCCATCGCGGAAGAACATGGTCGTCCCATCTACTACGAAGCGGCCGTGGCCGGCGGGATCCCCATCATCAAGACCGTCCAGGAATCGCTGATCGGTAATCACATTCAGTCCGTGGTCGGAATCATCAACGGTACCTGCAACTACATCCTCACCCGGATGACGGAGGCCAACCTTCGATATGAAGAGGCTCTCGAGGAAGCACAGAAACTCGGGTACGCCGAGGCCGATCCGACTCTCGATGTGAACGGTTGGGATGCCGCCCACAAGGCCATCATCCTCGCTTCGCTGAGCTACGGTTGCTGGGTCCCCTGCGACAAGATCTATGTGGAAGGAGTCGAGAGTGTCCGTGCAGAGGACATCGCCTTCGCGGACAAGCTCGGATATACCATCAAACTTCTCGGAGTCATCAAGCTCCATGAAGAATCCAAGGCTCAACCCTCACCCTCGGCAGCCTGCCCGCCGTAGCTTTAGCGTAGGAGGGGCTAGCGCCGCCAAAAAGCAAATTCCTATCAGTAAGATCATTCCTTCCGCAGCCAAAGCATTGAGGCTGGGTGTCGGCACTTTACTACGTTCTGGATTGAGTGCTTCGACTTCACCATAGCCCATATCATCGGCGTAGATCAGCACGACGTTCGGCTTCATATCTGCAGCAAAGGCGGACGATGCGATCAATAATGGAAGGAGTAGTTTTTGAATGATCATAGTAAAGTTCTATTGTGCGTGCTCGACGACAAGCTCTTGGCAGCGTTCGCGGTGAGCTTTGAGAATTGAAGCATATTCCGGATTGGTCGCTAAGTTTGTTTGCTCTTTAGGGTCTTTGCTTAGATCGAACAGCTCTTCGTAAATGGGTTGCTCGCCCTCAATGGAGGCGTCGGGCAAATACTGACCCCGATCTTTCTCACGACTGAAATAGCGGATGTATTTGAATCGTTCTCCGCGCACCGACTCAGCTCGCGGATATTCCTGATCAGTGAAAAGGTTCTCAAGAAACACGTCTTTACGCCAATCAACCGACTTACCTTCCAGCAGGGGCACAAGGCTTTGCCCTTGGTAGGTTTCCGGCACTTCAACACCACACATGTCTAATATAGTCGCAGGGATATCTTGACCGACCACGAGCGAATTCAAGCGCTTGCCCTTTTGTGAGGACTCCATGAAGGGAGAATAGACCAGCAGCGGCACACGGACAGACTCTTCGTAAAGCATGCTCTTGCCGCTGATGCCATGCTCGCCGTAAATCAAACCATTGTCCGAGCAAAAGATGATAACCGTATTTTGATCTTCACCCAGTTCGACGAGCAGCTCGCGAAGATTCTTAATGAAGAGGTCAATGCCATGCACTGCGCGTGCGGTCTTCAATTTCGCGCTGCGTAATGCATTTCCTTTCAGTCGATAGTAACCTGGCATCTTGGCAACCGTCAGCACTTCCTCGGGAAACAACGGCGTATCGGTGGGCACGATAATTTGGTCCTTCTGATCTTCGTAGAGAGTTGAGTAAAACTCAGGGTCACTCGGCTTCGACCCCATTCCCCCTAAGCTCGACTGATGCGGAAGGTTCAAATTAACCCATGCGACGAACGGCTTCTGCAGATCGCGCCGCTGGATTGAGTCCTTTATGGAAGCATCCGCATTTTCATAAAAATAATCGAACTCACTGCCGGGCTGCAGATAAGCCTTAGTCGCCTCGAAAAGTCCCTCCGTTTGTGACTTATTCTTTAAATTGGAAAATTGCTTTTTCTTTACCGCAGGATGAAACCCCAGGTGCCCTTCTCCATAGTAACAAAAATCAATATTTTCCTTCAGCGGTGTATTACTGCGATCGGCGATCTTGGTATGATGCTTACCAATGAATGCAGTCGAATATCCCGCCTGCTTAAGCTGCATCAAAAAGCTATTCGCAAAAACTTCCTCCGAAATGATGTTCTTCGAGACGTAGTTAAACCCGATGTGATTTTTACGCTCCCATTGACTCGTAAAAATATTGGCGCGGCTCGGACCACAGATCGGGCTCGTGGCAAATGCCTGATCGAAAAACACTCCCTCCGCAGCCAAGCGGTCTAGATGCGGCGTTTTCGTGATCGGGTCTCCTGTCATACCCAAGGAGTCGTAACGCTGATCGTCGGCAAAGACGAAGATCACGTTTGGCTGAGTCGTAGGCGCGGCTAATGCACTGATGGCGCAACCAATAAACGAGGCGGCATAGGCAAAACAAGCAAGAGCAATAGGTAATCTAGACATAAATCTGGGGGA
>Ga0209533_1004278_pt1 | contig 12421 bp, 10 predicted proteins | sample COG_04_FD_184748 | JGI IMG/M metagenome (GOLD analysis project Ga0209533, IMG submission 184748) | Pelagic Microbial community sample from North Sea - COGITO 998_met_04 (SPAdes) (version 2) | ecosystem: Environmental > Aquatic > Marine > Neritic zone/Coastal water | place: Helgoland, sampling... | reverse complement strand
CTCTTCATTTGTAAAAGGTTCGATTAACTCTGCATTATTACGCAAATGAATATATTTTATAAGATAATGACATACACAATCTGCCAATCTTCTGATAGGTGAAGTAAAATGACAATATTCGGGCATCCCTACCAAGTCGTGTGAAGCGTTCGTTGCTAAATAGTCGGCTTGAATTCCATTAACAATGATTTCATTCATTAGTTCATCACCATCAATATTAGTATCCACACTATCAATCCAGCCGTCTGTGACACAGGTACGAAATATTCCTCTACCCTGCATATGGATTTTTAGATATTCTCCTACAAAACCATTTGCAAATATAGCGAACTCGGCAATCATTTTTTGCATATCATTCACAGCATTATCTGAATACATAAGAGATGGCCCACGAGTTGGGTCTGAAGAAAATACTACCCCTGATGGGGTTAATTCACCTAATTTAGTTCCCACTGTTTTTTCTGCACGCTGGGCGGTGAGTGCTGCAGCCACCTTGAGACCGATTGATATAGTATTACGAGCTTCGTCATATTGACTATCATTATCAGACAACATTTTGCTTGCTAATGCATATGTGAATGCATTAGAGGTGATTAGGCGAACTCTTGAGAAAAGTAGTTGAACATGTCCAGTAGGTAAAAAGGTTTCTGGGTTAATCTTTGTAAAAACAGTAATCGCATTTTTCACGTCCCCGTATTGGTTTACCATTAGGCTCGCACGGTCTACAATGTCCTTAGGCATTAAGTGTATCGGAACACGATTTGACGGGTAACGAGTAACAACTCGTTCTTTAATATCATTCCATAGTGTGGAACCGAGTGAAATCCACTCGGTAGGGTCAGCTATATGGATCGCTAGGTAAAGACCATCATCTGTAGTGAATATACTAAAGGCATCATCAGCGTCTTCGCATCCTGGCGGGTCGATACTATATGTATTTCTCAGTGTGAAATCTACACGACCCTGTGTAACAGAATATTTATGTGGTATATTTTCTATATTTTGAGAAAGAAGAGTTGAATCATTAGAAGTATTACGTAATGCACCATAAAGTGGTTCTATATTAGCACTGTAATCGTCTTCATATACACTATCAAAAATATGGATAGAACTCATATTTATTATTATTAGGGTAATACGTCTAAATAGTATTTTACTATGTATGAAATACTATTTACATAAACAAATTTTGTAGGGGTTTTTCGTCGCTTATGCGTTCTTCACCTTGGCGAGTTTGGTGATAAAAATGATATAAATGTTCTTTATGAATTATATGCAGAGACTATACACCACCATATAATACCCAATTTATTCGTCATGTTAAACTATTACACAATCCCAACAAAATCAATGGAATTATCTATATGTATTCGAACCATAACGGGTCCTCCCGTTCCAATAGTGTCAGCCAGTTTTTTTACGAATATACCCAATATCATATCACAATTCAACATTCCTAGTATCGCAAAGCAATACAATATAACAAGTAACGAAATGAATAAACTAGTAAAAATTAACGAAAGTTACGGCACACTAACAGAAATAGTATCACCGAGGTTTATTGCTGACCGTTCTAAAATAGGTAAAATTACGAACGCATTCTTTACACGTATCGAAGTATTATCGACAACTAATCTACTATATCCTATACAAAGTGGAACGACAAATAATAATATTATATACATTGGTGATGATTTCAAAACTTTCACAGGGGTCATTACATATATGATTCCCAGACGAACTACTACAGTTGAACATATCACACCATTACAATTACGAACATATGGCGGTATAGAAGAGATAGTATTACAAAAACCCAAAAAGAATACAGCACTCATTTATATTGATGTATGCGCTCCGGAGATTGTGTACTCACATACATACACGATATTTTTACTAAAAGTACTTGCACTTATACTATCATTACAATCCAAAGGAGGGACAGCGATAATAAAAACCAATATGATAGTTTTCAAACCCGTGCTTGATATATTATACTTATTGTCAGGGAAGTATGAACATATGCATATTATCAGGCCATTTGTATCTGAAAATGCCGATAGTAGGTTTGTCATCTTCAATGGACTATTGACACCTACACATTCAGATGCGATTTATAATTTAATCACTAATACAAATAATATAAGCACCGGCGCACCTAATCAGATCATCAGTTCTGTCACAGATAGTAAAATATCACAGTATTTTATGTCAAAGATAGAAGAGTGTAATCTATTGATTGGCCAAAAATATGTGGAGAAACACGACAGTCTCGTCATGTTAATAAAAAATTATAGTAATGATCATCGAGGAGAACATGCGAAAAGCGTATCTAATTCAAGATGTCTAAACTGGTGCGAAAAATATGGTATTCCAACTCAACCAACCCAGTGTAAAGAAAACACATCACGCAGCGACGCATAATTATCTACATCTCTGACTCGCACGCATGCTCGCAGGAAGGGCGGTTCTACAAGTGTCATAATTTTTATGCACTGGTTGAGCAATTGAACCATTCACTTCGGTCTTGATGGTGTTCAATGTCAATCGCGTTGTACGCGAACTACTTGACACTCCACCCTGTTGAGCAAACTGTGCATTGTTAGGCGAAAAGATAGGAGCGCTAATATCTGGGTTGGCTGGATCACAACCCGTAGTATTATTCGTGTAATGGAAAGAGTTCTGCTTAAGTGTCTTACCTCGCGAACGTAAATACTGTTGCTGACTTGGATAATAGTTCTTTCCTGTCACAGGATTAGGTTTGATTACCGTACTAGCACCACGCACACGGTCTAATGCATGTTTTGCTTGACAACAATCGGAACTGTTCAAACTTTCCGAAGGAGTTAAACATGTCCCTAATATTGAGTTCGATGCTGACCCCATCACTATACTATGTCCTGGCCGATCCATGAGTAAACCTATTAACGGTACGGTCTTGCTTGTTTTCACATAGCGATCGTTATTTGTGATTTGGTAATTATTAGGAGAGGAAGAATCTAAACTAACGGTGTTAATTTTCCCTAGGCGATAGTTCCACTTTAGTGGGCGAGGAAGACCGTGTTTGTAAACTATATCGTTGGTGGGATCCTTATTCGTGAATGGACGTAGATTTGTTGATGTAGTACTTGAGCTCATCGACATGGTGTATACTGTACAGTGAGTAAATATTATGTTTGTACAGTATACACCGACAACCACGAATATTCAATATGCATAAATACATTCGTATTGGACTTATTATCATATTCATTTCTGTAATTGCACATCAACTAAACATCTGGTGTTCAACTCCTGTCATGGAAGGGGTACAAAATAAATACAACCCCAACAATGAAAACCTGTCAACCAAAGTGCAAACAAACTCAGGAAATATTCAATATATGGAAGAACACATTAAAAAGATCGCACCATTAGAAAAACATGTATCTGACATACAGATCAATGTAGACAAGTTGAACCAACAAATGGCCAACATTAAATCCGCACAGTCAAATCGTGCAAAAGAAACACAAAAGGCAACGAGCAAACCAGTCACTGGGTTACACTAATAGTACATGACAACCACATATAATGTATAGTAAATAATACTTGTAGATTCTATTTTTATCTACAAGTATAGTACGACAAGTCTTTATCCATATAACACCTACAAATGTTTTCAGATATGGCACCCAGTACTACAGGGGCGAAAGTAGAAACTTACCCCTACAGCAAAAATATCCGATCACCCAAAAGCCTATACATGGGTGCAAGTGGAAGCCTACCACAATTAGGGCGTAATCTTGACGGGTTAGTGGATTACGTAGAGGTTCTCATCACAGGAAAGGGTGCATCAGCAACAGGACGTCCGCTAGGAAATAAGTACTTTATGAAGACAGGTGCAAAATGCAAAGATGAAAAAACCAAAAAAGATGTTCCACGATACTTGTACATCAACAACGTCCCAGAAGGGGGCATCCCTATGATGCCTAGTGTAATGGGCATAGAGATGAAGAGCTTTAGAGGCCTCATACCAGGAGCAATATCCAATATGGAGGCACTCAATCCCATGGCAATCATGTCGGCATTCACTACAGGTTCAACACCACCTTGTCAAGCAATTACCATGGAAACGATTGACATCAACAATCGAACAGACACGGAAACACAGTTCGTCGCGAATGCTGATATTAAGGATCTAAACCCATGCAGTTGGGGAAGCAGAGGAACCAATCCTGTCACAGGAGAACAGTGTTCAGAAGGGTTTACTGACAACATTCAAATACAACCGAATAATAACGTTGCCATGCCCAGTGATATCATGGCGCAAATATACTTTGTCTGCTTGGGAGTTCTTATCATCTACATGATGTATTGTCTCATGACACGCAGAAAAAAATAAATCAGTTTATAATTACACCATAATAAACGATGATATACGTCATTTTTGTCTAGACCTGGTGGTTGGTATTCAATGGGGAGATGGCATTATATGTTGGGTCATCGAGTGGAAGATGGACAACTTCTCGAATAAACAATCTGCGATAGTGAGTGATACACCATATACACGTAATTAGCAGTATAAGTCCTAGGATGCCTCCATAAAATACTAACATGGCGTGAGCGTGATCAGACATGACACTGTGTATGGAACGACTTTTCTACTACGATAATGATATGTAGTAGAATAGTAAATATAAAATCAATTTGTCTAACGACTAACGGCGGCCACGACGGCTGCGTTTTCCACGTCCCTTGCTCTTTATCTTCTTGCATTTGGTTGCATGCTTACGACTCTTGCGACTCTTGCGACTCTTGCGACTCTTGCGTCCCTTGCGACCCTTGCGACTCTTGCGGCCACCTATGTAGTCTTCTTGTGCCACTGGTTCGATATCTTGTGCTACTGGTTCGATATCTTGTGCTACTGGTTCGATATCTTGTGCTACTGGTTCGATATCTTGTGCTACTGGTTCGGTATAATCTACTGGTTCTGATGCTAGTGCTACTGGTTCGGTATAATCTGTTGATGGTTGTTCAGAGTATCCAGTGGCGTCCCGCGCACTCTTCTTCGTGCTCTCCCACATACCAGTAGCCGTGTTTCCAACGTTTCCGAAATATCCTGTAAAATCGGGCATCTCGAACCCCCCGCTTTGTATATTACCTCCTCCGCGCATGCTCGTCTTAGTGCTCGTCTTAGTGCTCTTTTTAGTGCTTATCATTATACTATATGTGTCGATTATATTTTATTACACGCCGATTATATTTTATTACGCGCCGATTTTCAATCTCTTGAATAATTCGACGGCGGCAAGACCGCCTGCGATCTGTGCGCCAATGTAGGGAGCGACGTCCTTGGCAGCGGTCTTACCCGCCGTCAACATAGCAATAGTCACAGCAGGGTTTAGGAGTGTTCCAGAGGAGGAAAATCTTGAACCCAATATAATCAATATGGCGAAAATCGAACCGCATGCGTATGCGTTGCCGTTTGATGCTAAAATAACATAGATAAAGACAAGTGTAGCCAAAAACTCAAATAAGTACGAGTTCATTGCGGGTTATACAATACCTTGCTAAAATATTTATTATTGTGCATTCTTTTCGATTGTATATGTATACATACGTCCTAGATGACAACCATCGCATTTCATCAATACTGCAACATCTCCTTTATTGGAGGAAGTTATACATCGTCTCCCATCAAGAACGGGATCGCTATACCCCAACACCCACACGATTCACAAACAAGACCCATAAATAATGGAATATTGACTGCTAAACAATCCAACCCACCCAAGTTCGGGGTCAGCGATTCGTCCGCGTCCTTCGCTATGGGGCGCAGACAGTTTATCGAAGAGGTCAACGATGATCATATCCGCCGCATAAAGACTAACACCATTGGGGAAACTAGTATGAACGCTAGTGGACAACCTCTTAGTTACAAGCGATACGACAAGAACGACACGAAACGCGCACTCGCTAAGGCGCGCAGCCATGGCTACGTCGCGCCCGCGAAAAAGGGTGCGCTAAATAACCCATATATGTCAGGTGGTTCGGCAATGCGAGGATTTCTTCCACCCAACACTTCTGCCAATAGTGCTGCGTCCAAGCACAGCGCATTTATATCGAGACATGCAAAAAACCGTATATCTTGTCCCGCAGAAGACTCTAGCAATAGTTGCTTAATCCCAGATCCTGCAAATATTGAGGGTGCAATGTACAGTAGTTACCCAACAACTCACAGAAATCGGCGCTCTACACTTCCTGAAGACCCCGTAGACATGTCTGAAAGAGTTAACAGCATTTTCATGCCTCATTATATCCGCTATAAAATGGCGTGCGATGACTGTCCTGACTACACCCCCACCGTTATCGCAGGTAAAGATATTGTGGTAGATGATAATAAGTTCAGCACCATGCTTCCAGTTCATATCAAAAACCGCATTGATTGTGCAGACTGCTAATATAATAGCAGGATGTTTCATAGTGAGTTACTCATTTTGTATGATGATAATTTCATATCATACAAAACCATATCAGACACAAACTAGCACGACAATTAATATCTACGAACACCAGTTTTTTGTCTCACGAACATGCTATACACAGAACTGTCGTATACATACTTGGGGTTTCCACTAGAGGGAGCAACATTACCAGCGTTGAATACGGCTCTAAAGGGTGTTTGAGCCATGCTAGCTCCATTACTGTATTTGGCGGCATTTGTTCCATTCCAAGCGTTTCGTAATTGGAAACGCTCTCTAGAAAATCCCGAAGCGCGGGAGGCTGTTCCAGTTGGCGTCTTCATAGTTCCCATTGTCATGTTCATAGTTCCACTTGCACTTGACATACTTTATCTAGATAGATATTTAAATCTGACTGACAAAAAACAATAGATGTCTTCGAATATGATATTATATGATTGAATTACTTTGTAATTAGCCTTGGAGCCACGTTCATTGTCATTAGTTCTTGGAATAACAACTTGCATGCGTATGGAATCTCCACGTAACTAAAGTCCGAACGATTTTTACAGTTCTTGCATAAGTGTATATGCGATGCGTCATTGTATGATGCAATCATACCACACTTCTTGCATACATGCACGCTGTATTTGTCAGACACGTCATACATGCGTTCTTTCGTGAAACGAGATGCACCATGAGAACACATACAATCCCTCTCCATTTCTCCAAACCGGAGACCTCCATCACGACTGCGCCCCTCCGCTGGCTGACGTGTAAGATTCACCATGGGTCCGATAGAACGACTGTGTTGCTTGTCCGCAACCATGTGTTTCAACCGCTGATAGAACACGGGACCGATAAATACTGATGCATCGATCTGCTCACCTGTCAGCGCGTTATAGAGTATGTCATTTCCATTCGACTCATACCCCAACGACTGGAGTTCCTTGCAGATGCTAGGCACATCCAGATCTCCAAAACTGGTTCCGTCTCCAAGCAAACCCAACTCCACCAATACTTTACCCAATAGGGTCTCTTTCAACTGACCAATTGTCATGCGCGACGGAATAGCATGCGGATTGATAATAATGTCAGGACGAATACCTGATTTGGTGAAAGGCATATCCTTCTCAGGAATGATATTACCAATCGTTCCCTTCTGACCATGGCGACTGCTAAACTTGTCACCAAATGTAGGCTGGCGCTGCGCACGAAGACGCACCTTTGCGAAGGTGTACCCTTCACCGTTGCGATCAAGATAGTTGCGATCCACATAGGTGTCCTCGTTTGTGCGATACACGCGGCTCTGGTCTTCGTACTTTATCACCTTGGTGGGGTCATTGCGGTTCTCTTTAATGGGGGTCACCTTTGATATGATGATGTCACGGTTCTCTATGAGAGTGTTCTCATCTACTAACCCTGACGCATTTATCTTGTTATAGTTCGCAAACTTCAACCCTTTGGTCTTCGTCGTATCAGGCTTGCAACGGATCTCCTCTTCACCATTTACCTTCTGCTTATCCTCGTCCTTCTCGGTATGATAAATAGTGGCTTGGAATAACCCACGGTCCACCGACCCTTTGTTGAACAACAACGAATCCTCTTGGTTGTATCCCGTGTGTGACATGATCGCAACCACGACATTGGTTCCGGAAGGAATCTTCATCAACTCGATGATGTTCATCAAGCGAGTATCCACTAGAGGACGGGTGGGATAATTGAGGACATACGCTGTCTTGTCCATACGCTCCTGATAGTTAGTGACATATACACCCATCGCCTGCTTACCCATTGCGCACTGATAAGTATTTCTAGGAGACTGATTATGCTCTGGAAACGGAATACATGACCCTAAAATCCCGAATATAGTACTGGGGTGAATCTCGCAATGGGTATAGTTATACATCATACCATTATCGGTCTGCTTGCCCAACTCCGTAGGGCGCATCGCAACCATGATGTTCTGTTGTTCATCCGGGTCCACATACTCGATTATCGCATTCGATGAACGCGTGTTGGTTAACAGGTCGTCCCAGGTGTGCTCCTTGCTTCGCAACTTGGAAATATGCTCGTCTGTCAATAGGAGTTTGTTATCGACCACTCGGAGGAGAGGACGAGTTACACGGCCACCATCGTTACACACGCGGATTTCGTTGACCTTGTAGTTAAACACGATTGATGTGTAAATGTTAATAACGCCTGTATGCTTATTGCTCTTGAGAATGGCATAGAGTTCGGAAGCTCGTTCAGATACTCCAATCCAACATCCATTCACAAACACCTTGGTCTTGTTAAAGACATCAGACGGTTCAAGTTCATCAAGGGGGGTAATCAACTCAGGCAGACTATGAAGATACTCGCGCAGAGGGGCAGAGAATGTGCTCACCGTCACATGAGCCAAGTAACTCAAATTCTTCACAATACCAACAGACGCACCTTCAGGGGTCTCGGCTGGACATAAGAACCCCCACGAGGTTCCGTGCAACTTACGTGGAGCGACCAACTTACCACTCTTGTCGATAGGCGTCGAAATGCGACGCGCATGGCTAAGACTAGACACGTAAGTGAGACGATTGAGAACTTGCGCTACACCCGCTTTATTACTATTCATATGCTTCACACCGAAATCACCAGTCGAAAGCGCACGCTTGAGACCGTTCTCGATTGTCGTAGACTTGATAATCTTGTAAATGTTAGTCTGGTTGATGATGTTCTGCACATCATCTGTAGACTTCCACGAACCGGTATTGATTTCACGAATCACTTGCTTCTCCATATCCTTCACTACCTTGTTGAAGTAGTTGCGGAACAGATTGTTTAACAACACGCCACATAAATCGATACGCTTGTTGGTGTATGCATCACGGTCGTCGCCTTCTATGTGACCAAGACTAACGCGAATAAGTTTATTCGTCATATAACCCAGGAAGAACAACTTGCGTTCTTTTGTGTCGCAGTGGGGAAACATATCATTGTCCAAGATGTCTCTTGCAAAAGCGCGCTTCTTTTTATGACCTGTCTCGCGATCCATGTTAAATGGCGTGTACATGACATGTGACGTTATATGTGCAATACATGATTCTTGATCTTGGAAGTCGGTTGCATCACGAACAGACGCCTGAAGGAACTCGATCATGTCGTGGTGGTTTTCATGTTCAATATTCAACAGAATCATCTCACATATTCGTCTATCAGACTGCACGCCTAGCGCACGAAAGAGAACAAAGATGGGTATAGGGGTCTTCACGCGAGGGAGTTGCACACTAATAGGAAATCCAAAACCAGTATTCTTTGATGACACCATCATATTCACTTGCTTAGGCGAAATACACTTGAAATCAGGAATAGACTTGATTTCGGCTTGCCAGGTGTACTTAGTACTGTTCTTGCTGATATTAAAACAGTACACCCTGTTCTCAGCAGAACGCTCTTGTCCAAGCACTGTCTTCTCAGAACCGTTGATAATGAAATATCCTCCGGCGTCAAACTTACATTCACCAGTATTCAGGTGACTCACATGACGATATTGATTGAGGACACAAATAGATGACTTTAGCATAATGGGTAATTTTCCAATATGAATATCGGGGATGTTCTTGTGGAACACTTGACTGTTCTCGAGATTTGCTCCATTGCGAACCAAATATTTAATATGCACATCCACTGTCATGGTGGACGAATAGGTGAAATTACGCAGACGAGCCTCCTGTGGAAACATAAGTTTTGTTGCACCATTATTCTCTTGAATCTGAGGACGATATATCCTAAAATTCTCAAAATTAATGTCGACCTCCAACGAGGTGGTTCCACTCTCAGCGTCATAATCTTGCTCAGATACGATATGCACTGGATTGAACATATCAATTGTTTGTAGAATCTGGTGGTTCACAAACAGATTATACGATTCTACTTGGTGTCGCACAAGACGCTCCAGATGCTGACCTTGGAAATAAGATCCGATTATATCCCATGGCGCCTCAGTATAGTCGCCATTTGACCAATCAGATTCAGTATTTGCAGAAGGTTCGATAGGGTCTGAAACATCCACGACATCAGAGGTCTTTGTTACAGACGCCTTCGCCTTAGAGGTTGTTTTGGATGCTGGTCGATTAGAGGCTAGAGGCAAACTAGAACTCTTCTTATTGGAAGGTACAGACATTGTAAAAGTCGGCATAATTAACAGATATACCTTCGAAAATACATCACATATATGAATCAATTTGTGTGGAAAGATATTTAGCGACATGAAATCAATAAGCGGAATTATTTGAATAATTAATTGTATTGGTATACCATCTAGTTCACACACATGAATAATACACCAGAGGCTGATGTTCCATCAAATAAAGGAAATAGAAAGACAATACAGATAAATCAAGACTTTTTTAAAATAGGAAAAAAGGGAAACGCACCCATTACTGGAACACGGAAAGCCAAACCTAAACATAAACCCATTGCAAACAACACCATCAAACAAGCACTTGCAAAAAGAGTTCAAGAGAGAAAACAAAAGGATTTAGATGACGTATACCAACGAAGAACTATTGCTACTGAATCGGGACACGATCCTGCTCGGTCGGAACTCTCAAAATCATTGTCATATTTGAACGAGTTTGTAAAGAACAAAAAGAAAAAAGCAACGAACTCAAAAAATACAAACAAAACCACGATGAAGACACATCGAGAACCAATGGTTAATGTTGACCTACCAGATGAACTTATTGGTAATATTTTACCTGCACCCATGGCGTCACTTGTACAACCACCATTCCCATTACATCTCCCTTCCACAGTTAAACCAATTAAACCAATTATTAATCCAATTGTCGAGGCCGTTACACCGACAATATACACATACAATACAACAGCGCCCCCATACAGTAATCTTAAAAACACAACCACAGGAAAACCTACCTACAGGATATGGAACCAAACTCGAAAACAAAGAGGACATGCACAGCATAATAAACCCCAAATAACGACAAATACACCTACACCACGCAAACCAATTACATTCAATGCACCAGTGAATACATCAAAGAGTTTGGAGAACTCTAAACCTTCGGAAAGAGAGAACAAACTCGCATTAGCCAAGAACACTATAGCAACTCCTATCCAACAACCTGACATCAAACACAATACAGGACCGCGACTAATAAAACGAACCATTAATCATAAATATACAGTGGGACGTAAGATTGGTGGGCGAAAGGTATCAGTACTCATAAAAAATCTCAAAACGCGGAGAAAGATACAAGAAGCGAAAAAAGAACTCAAAAAAACAGAGACGTCAGACATCAAAAAATACCTGAAATCTCATGGACTACTGAAAGTAGGGAGCGTCGCACCGAATAATGTTCTGCGAGAAATGTACGAGAGCGCTATGATGGGGGGAGATATACACAACACCAACGGTCAGGTCGCACTACACAATTTCAATGCTGATGACGAATAATATATTCAGGTGGAAACCATCCGTGTTTTTCATTAGACAATGTACATTACCGCATCGCAGCCTTGCGATCCAGAATGACGCCATTGCACACCTTGCTCACGATATGCGATTCAGTCACTCGATCTGACACCTTGATCACCTCCATAACCAAACGATGATACTGCTTGCGACGCGATTCAGACCCGTGCCTATGTTCTGGATATTTGGCGCGCCAATCATCCATCATACCATGTATCTTGTTACCTATCAAAAATATAGTACTGTTAAGACTTTTCAGAGCCGTCTCATTTTTCTCCCATCCCGTCTCCTCCTTCACGCATACCGCATTGCGCCGCGCGTCGGTACAGTGAATCGGTCTCTCTGTAATTGACATATTTTCTATAGATTCAAGAATCTTGCGAGTAATCGTTGCAGCGTACCCGTCCTTATCCATGCGATCCAAATCAGACACTGTACACTCGATTGATTCAGCCACTTCTTTTAATGTATACGCATCTTTGCAGTCTTCATTTAAAAACAC
>Ga0209533_1004277_pt1 | contig 12425 bp, 7 predicted proteins | sample COG_04_FD_184748 | JGI IMG/M metagenome (GOLD analysis project Ga0209533, IMG submission 184748) | Pelagic Microbial community sample from North Sea - COGITO 998_met_04 (SPAdes) (version 2) | ecosystem: Environmental > Aquatic > Marine > Neritic zone/Coastal water | place: Helgoland, sampling... | reverse complement strand
TATTGCAGCAAAATTAGTTGTTACATTAAGTCCTCCTTCTGTGGTGACTTCTTGGCGATGTTCAGGTACGAGACAGACATCATCAGGAGAGAGCTCTAGAGCAAAATCAATGAGCTCTTGAGTAAGCCCCATTTCTAAATTAATGGGCACAGATACACTTGACTTGATAGCACGAGCGTCCTCTGGCTGTAGATGACGCAGGTCTTCACGAACATGCATGGTGATAGAATCAGCGCCACCAGCGATGGTTAGGTCAGCGGCTGTCTTGGGTGAAGGTTCAACGTTAATAGAATAACGGTCATCACGATAACGCGCCTCACGTAGCGTAGCTACATGATCAATATTTACACCGAGTTTTAACATAGATTTTTTAATAAAAATGAGTAAGAATTAAATAAGCTGAAACTTCGAAGAAGTGTTTTTTGAATTTAAAATGTTGTGTACAAAAACCGCCAAGCGGAGTTAAAAAAACTATTCGAGCATCGTAAAAGCTGATGCAAAGGCAGGTTAAACTAAAAAGTATCCAGTTATTAGTGTTTAAAGTGACGATGCCCAGTAAACACCATAGCTATACCTCCAGCATCGGCTGCAGCAATAACTTCTTCGTCACGAATGGATCCACCTGGTTGGATACAGGCGCTTACACCAGCAGCAATAGCGGCTTCGACGCCATCTGCAAATGGGAATAAGGCATCTGATGCTATGACACTACCCTGCAGAGAAAGTCCTGCTTCTTGTGCTTTCCATACTGCAAGTCTTGATGAGTCTACACGGCTCATTTGACCAGCTCCTATACCTAAGGTGCGATCACCTTTGGCATAGACAATGGCGTTAGATTTCACGTGGCGTACGACTTTCCATGCAAATTTTAGTGCTTTGAGCTCTGCTTCGGTTGGAGGGCGTTTAGTGACGACTTTGGATTCTAAATCATCGAGTCCCATTACAGAATGATCCTTGTCCATGACCATGAGGCTTCCTGCTGCTGAGCGTAATACTGGAGCCTTTTTTACTTGTAGATAGCTTTGCTCCATTTTAATTAGACGTAAGTTTTTCTTTTTTTGCAGTATTGAACGAGCTTCTGACTCAAATTCTGGGGCAATAATAACATCAGTAAATATTTCTGAGATGATGCGTGCTAAATCTTCGCTGAGTGGACGATTGCATACAATGACGCCTCCAAATGGTGCTTGGCGATCAGTTTCAAAGGCTTTTTCCCAAGCTTCTCGTAGATCACCGCTATCGCTTTGACCTATGCCGCAAGGATTAGTGTGTTTTAGAATGGCTACTGTAGGGCGAGAAAAATCAAGAATAAGATCAGCTGCAGCTTCAATATCAAGGATGTTGGTGTAACTAAGAGCCTTGCCTTGAATTTGAACAAAATGTTGATTGAAGTCTCCGTACAGTTTAGCTCCTTGATGCGGATTGTCACCATATCGCAAAGTTTCAACTAAAGGCAAATCAAGGGCAAAACTAGAGGTTGGTTTTTTGTAGCTAGCGCTCAAGTAATCCGCTATACAGCGGTCGTAAAGAGCCGTTTGATGATAAACTTTGACAGCTAAAGCTTGGCGTAGACCTAGGGTTGTTTCGCCTTGGTTAGCTTTTAGCTCGGTGATGACTTGCTCATAATCATCTGTATCGATGATGACAGTAACATGACTGTGATTTTTGGCAGCACTTCGCAACATGGAAGGCCCTCCAATATCAATATTTTCAATCGCTTGCTCTAGTGTACAATCAGGCTTAGCGATGGTTTCTTTGAAGGGGTAGAGGTTAACCACTACTAAATCAATTGGGTCAATGCTATGCTCTAATGCTGCAGTTACATGAGTGTTGTCATCTCTTTTGTAGAGCAGACCTCCGTGTACTTTAGGATGGAGAGTTTTGACGCGACCCTCAAATAGCTCTGGAGCTTGGGTGTAATCGGAAACGTCAGTGACAGGAAGCCCTGCATCGCGAATTGCTTTGGCTGTTCCACCTGTGGAAAGGAGTTCATAGTTAAATTCATTAACAAGCAAAGTTGCAAAGTCAATGAGTCCTGTTTTGTCTGATACGGAGAGTAGGGCTCTTTTCATAAATACGGCTTATCTATAAAATTATCTACCACTAAAAGCAATGAAAAAGAGTCTTGCTTTTTCAAGATCAATCGGGCAATTTATTTATCAAATATGATGGCTAATTCCAAACCAAACGCCTATACAGAAGCGGATATTAAAAGCTTAGATTGGAAAGAGCACATTCGTCGTCGCCCTGGCATGTATATAGGTAAGCTTGGAGATGGAACCATGAGTGAAGATGGTATTTACATCTTGCTCAAAGAGGTGGTTGATAATGCTGTTGATGAGTACCTCATGGGGTTTGGTAAAAAAACCGAAATTACAATTGATGTAGAAACAGGGCATACACAAGTCAGAGATTATGGTCGTGGTATACCTCTAGGTAAGCTTATGGACTGTGCGTCTAAGATGAACACGGGAGCTAAATATGATAGCAATGCCTTCCAAAAATCAGTAGGCCTTAACGGTGTGGGTATTAAGGCTGTCAATGCTCTTTCTAGTAGTTTTACTATTCAAGCTTGGCGTGAAGGTGAGACTCGTCTCATTGAATTTAGTAAAGGGGAAGTTGTTAGCGATAAGACTTTCAAAGAAGCTAAAGAAAACGGAACTAGAGTCACTTTTGATGTGGATAAGTCGGTCTTTCCTAAAAAAGTTAAGTACAAATTAGAGCTAGTGGCTAAAATGTGCCAGTACTATGCCTACCTCAATCCTGGATTAGGTTTGGTTCTTAATGGTAAGAGGTTCTATTCAAAAAACGGCTTGCTTGATTTGCTTAAGGATGAGATGGGAGAGCAAGAGCCTTGCTACGATTTAATTCATCTCAAGGGCAAAGATATTGAAATAGTATTCACACATACAGCCGATAGTTCTGAAGATTATTACAGTTTTGTTAATGGGCAAAACACTCATCAAGGAGGTACGCATTTACAAGCTTTTCGTGAGGGAATAGTCAAAGAGGTTAGAGAGTTTTATAAAAAACAATTTGAGCCTTCTGATGTGAGGTCGGGGATTGTGGCCGCTATTGCGATACGTATTCAAGAGCCTGTCTTTGAATCTCAGACAAAAACTAAACTTGGCAGTAGCCATATGGCTCCAGAGGGCGAGACTCTGCGTACTTTTATAGGTAACTTTATTAAGCAAGAGCTAGATAATTATCTTTATAAAAATACGGACATAGCTGAACTTATTCATAAACGCATTTTGCTTGCCGAGCGTGAGCGCAAAGAACTTTCTGGGGTTAAAAAACTAGCTCGTGAACGAGCACGCCAATCTAAAATTCATAATAAAAAGCTCAGAGATTGCAGGCTCCATCAAAACACTAAAGATGGCGCAGGCAAGCTAAGTACTTTGTTTATTACTGAGGGTGATAGTGCTAGTGGATCTATTACCAAAAGCCGTGATGTTAAGACACAAGCAGTTTTCTCTTTGCGTGGTAAGCCTTTGAACTGTTATGGGCTTACTAAAAAAGTGGTTTATGAAAATGAAGAATTTGCCTTACTTCAAGCTGCTCTAGGAATTGAGGAAGGTATTGAAAATCTACGCTATGAGCGAGTGGTTATATCCACAGATGCTGATGTTGATGGTATGCATATTCGCTTATTATTATTGACTTTCTTTTTACAGTTTTTCCCAGATTTGGTGCGTGATGGCCATTTATATTTATTACAAACTCCATTATTTAGGGTGAGAAATAAGAAAAAAACTCTCTACTGTTATGATGACGAAGAGAAGGAAGCTGCGCTAAAAGAGCTAGGCAAAGCCTCAGAAATTACACGTTTCAAAGGTTTGGGAGAAATTTCGCCAGATGAATTTGGCTTTATGATTGGCAAAGATATGCGTCTTGACCCTGTTAATTATTTTGAAGGGCGTAGACTACGTGAAATGCTAGCCTTCTTTATGGGGAAAAATACTCCAGATCGCCAAGTCTACATTATGAATAACCTACGTGAGGAAATTGACAAGGTTGACACTTCAGAAATTGAAACAGTAGTAGAATTATGATGAGTTTAGATAAATCAGACAATCAAGATGAATTTAGTTTTGATGGAGATAATCGTAGCTCCTTTAATCATGTTAATGACGATTCAGCTGCTTCTTTAGAAGAGTCTCTAAAGAATAAAGAGAGCTCACAAGAAGCTGACATTTCAAATGATTCTCAAGAATCAGAAAATAAGGCTGAAATTGAAGCAGAACATACAGAAGAAGAGCACTTAGAAGAAGTGTTTTTAAATGAGGGCGCTAATGAAAGCCTCGGTGGGATGTATGCCCACTACTTCCTTGATTATGCTAGTTATGTGATTCTTGAACGCGCAGTTCCTTATCTAAGTGATGGGTTAAAACCTGTGCAACGCCGTATTTTACATGCCATGCGAGAGCTTGAGGATGGGCGTTACAACAAGGTAGCTAAAATCATAGGTAATACTATGGCGTATCATCCTCACGGAGATGCTTCAATTGCTGACGCAATGGTGCAAGTAGGTCAAAAAGACTTGCTCATTGATATGCAGGGTAACTGGGGAAACGTGCTTACAGGAGATAGAGCTGCTGCTTCACGTTACATAGAGGCTCGTTTAACACCGTTTGCTCTAGAGGTTTTGTACAGCCCTAAAATTACGGAGTGGATGTCGAGTTATGATGGTCGCAGTAAAGAGCCTGTATCACTACCTGTTAAATTTCCTTTGCTGTTAGCGCAAGGTGGTGAAGGCATTGCCGTAGGGTTGGCCTGTAAAATTCTGCCACATAATTTTCTCGAGCTCATTGATGCCTCAATTGCTGCTCTACGTAATCAAAAATTTGAATTATTACCAGACTTTCTGACTGGCGGTCTTATGGATGCCTCTGATTATAAAGAGGGTTTACGTGGTGGCAAAGTGCGCTTAAGAGCAGAAATGAGCATTATAAAAGTGAATCGTAGCCAAGTGATTAATATTACAGAAATCCCAGCTACTACAACCACTAGTTCGCTGATTGATAGTATTGTTTCAGCCGCAGAAAAAAATAAAATCAAAATTAGTAAGATTGAAGATAATACCTCAGCTGAGGCTAATATATTGGTTTATTTACCTGCAGGATCTGATGCTGAATTAGCCATGGAAGGGTTGTATGCATTTACTGATTGTGAAGTTTCTATTTCTTCTAATGTCTGTGTTATTTCAGAGGGTAAACCACAATTTATAGGGGTCAATGAGGTGCTTAGGCAATCGGCTTTTCATACTAAGCAAATGCTAGGTCAAGAGTTAGAAGTTAAGCTTGATGAGCTTAAAAATCGCTGGCACGCACTAAGCTTAGAAAAAATATTTATTGAGCAAAAGATTTACCGAGATATAGAAAGTTGTGAAACTTGGGAAGAAGTATTAGCAGCAATCATTAAAGGGTTGAAACCTTTTATTAAAGAGTTAGAAAAACCGGTGAGTAAAGATGATATTATCAAACTCACAGAAATTAAAATTAAGAAAATTTCTAAGTACGATCAAGATAAAGCACAGAATCAATTAGATTTACTCACTCAAGACATTGAACAAATTCAAAAAGATATTAATCAGCTAACTAAATATGCGATTCGTTATTTTAAGAATTTAGCTAAATCTTATGGGAAAGGCAAAGAGCGCAAAACAAAAATCACCAGTTTTGCTAAAATTAACCGTAGCCAAGTAGCTATAGCCACTGAAACACTACGCTTAGACAAAAAAGAAGGATTTGCTGGGTGGGGGCTAAAACGCACCGAAGGAGAGGAACTCTGCAAATGTTCAAAATTAGATGATATTTTAGTGATTGATAAAGATGGCGTTCTAACTGTGAGAAAAGTCACAGAAAAGTTCTATGTTGGTAAATCTCCATTATATGTAGGAGTATTAAACAAAGAGAAACCGCTTATATTCACCTTAGTTTATCGTAATGGTAGAGCAGGAGATGTGATGATAAAGCGCTTTAAAGTTGGTGGTGTTACGCGTGACAGGGAATACCCATTAACTCAAGGAAAAGCAGGAAGCAGGGTTCTTTACTTTAATTATCATGAAACCGAAGAATCCAGTAACCAAGGAGGTGTGATGTTGCATCTTAAATCGGATTTAGCATTGAAGAATTTATCTCGATTAGTCTTATTTGAGAACTACCGTATTAAAACTCGTTCTTCAAAAGGCAACCTACTAACTAAACACCCTGTAGATAGAGTGGTGAATGCGCTTAAAAAAGATTTAGAAGAATCTAATTAAAAATAAGCTTTAAAAATAACTTTTTCTTCTCTTTAATATCCAAAATACATGAGTTTTGTAAATTTTAGATTATTATTAACTGTTTTATTCATCGGTTTACTGAGCTTTAATTTAACCAGTGCTCAGTCTTTACAAGGTGAATCTGTACGAGCAAAACTTGCAACTATAACGCCTATTAAGCTCGACTTAGAAGGGGTCACACTCGTAGAAGCAGTAGAGATGCTTAAGAATATCACGAGTGCTAAAGGCATGTCTGATTTTAATATTATTTATGACCTAAGCTCTCAAGAAGGATTAGCAGAAAAAACAGCTAATTTATATTTAGAGCGTATTAATGCTGATTTTGCTCTAGAGCAAATTTTGCAGACTTTTGGAGTCATTGCCATTTATGATGACTATGCAATTAAGCTTATACCTTCTCAGGGTAATAATATGAGCTTTATTAGTAAAAAATGGCAGGTTACTCCTGTATTTTTTAAAGATTTAGCGCAAAAAGTATCAGGAGATCCCAATAGTATTAATACTGTAGCCGTGCAGAAGCCTATTGATATTTTAAGGCAACTAGGTGTAGATTTACCAGAGGGTTCAAGTATCATTTATCTGGCTAGCAGTAATTTTCTCGAAGTCAGAGCACCTGCACAAAGTATTGAAATTATAGATCAATTTATTATAGAGGCAAAGCAAAGAGAGGCTTCACAAGTCAGCTTAAAAATTAAATACATCACAATCAAACAAGATGAGTTAGATGAATTAGGCTTTGATTGGGTGACAGGAGGGTTTACTAACATTACAGGTGGCGCAAATATATCAGATACAGTAAATGCTAATTTATTAGACACAACTACCAATCTAACTACTAGTCCAACTCAAGCAGTCACCGCTGGTAACAGAACGATTACTGAACTTGGTGATTTCAATAAGGCTTTAGATGATTTAGTTGGTGATATGACCAGAATTCAAGATGGATCAACCCAAAGAAACAGAACTCCTGGTGTCTTATCTTATATTGATAACCTTGAAAGCTCAGAACAGGTGTCAGTGATGCTCAGAGCTCTTTCACAAGCAAAAAGTTTTGATGTAATGGAGGTGCCGCACGTAGTCGTTAAATCAGGTCAAAAAGGAACATTTTTCAAGGGTACTGAGATACGATATCCAACAGCTTACGACCAAGCTGAGATTTCAGAGAGTGATAGTCGCGTCAGTATAAATAGCTTAACAGGTGAGATTTTTAATATTGTTCCATCTACTTTTAGTGTCACACCATCACATCCTACTGATTTTGAAACTCAAAAGTTAGGTATTGAGCTCATGATTGAGCCAACACTATCATCTAACAATCAACTAATTAATTTAAATATTAACCCTAAATTTCATGAATTTCAAGGATTTCTAAGCTTTGGAGAAAGAATGCTCAATGTCTCTTACTATACCGAAACTTATCCTGATAATGATGGAGATGGTATTGTATTAGTCGGGGTCAACTCAGACGGGAGAAAAGTAGTTATTGAAAATGTTCTTGGAGGGTTACAAAATAGTTTAGTTTTTATTGATTCTAATGGTAATGGCTTTTCAGAAACATTGATAGACTTTAATAATAGCATTAGTATAAGCGGTTCAGATCCCACCACTTTTACTGTAATTAATAAACAGGGTAATGTTGACACTTACACTAGTACTTTACTATATTTTTATTATTATAATAATGAAAATATAGTTACTACAGCTTTTGCAGGATTTCCTATTAGAACAGGCGTTTTAGATGGGGATACTTTTCATCAAGTTGTATTTGATTTAGATATTAATGATCAATATTTATATACTATCGAAGGGACCGGTAATATTTCAACTATATCTGGGATAGGATATATATCTTTCGTCGATCCCGATGATTTTGATATTTACGAAGCGACACCTAACTTTGTGGTTCAGCCTATTTTTAATAAAACTGAGCTAAATACACAAGCTACGATAAAATCAGGTGAGACTGTACTTATCGGAGGGCTTATGCAGCAAAATAAAATTGCTCTTGATGATTCAGTTCCATTGTTAGGTGATATACCGCTACTTGGTCGTTTGTTTAATAATGAAGGCGAAGATGCAAGCGATACAGCTATTCTTATATTTGTTGAGGCTGTAGCTCAAGACCCATTGGGTAATCCTGTATCGGAATAGTACTGTAGCACTATAGTGTTATATAGGTCTAATATTGGAGGCCTGTATGATGCGCTGTATTTTTGGCTCTTTTCCTTGCCTAGCGTTTGGTGGTTGTTTTTCAATTAATAAGTAGCCTTGTTTATCAATACCTCTGATAATTCCACTAATAGTTGTATTTCCAGAGTTTAAATTAACTAACTGGTTGAGGTATAGCTGGTTATCTGTTAAATAAGTGTAAGCATCAGACCAAACAGATTCCAAATTGCTAAAATGACTTAATATAGGGATTAATGCCTGTATCACTTGGTTTAAAATGGAGCGGGTATCATAGCTAATTAAAGTTTTACTCATACGAGTTTGATTTTCAGAATTCAAACAATTAATAGCCGTAGCGCCTAGAGGCTCTAATGATTGAGTATAGTTAACATTGATTCCGATGCCTATAAGGCTGTAATCATCATTGTTTTCTATGAGGATTCCACCTAATTTTTTGCCTTTGTAGTATAAATCATTAGGCCATTTAATGTTAATAAGCTCGTTCTTATTAGTTAGCTGGTTGAACTGCTGTGCTAGTAACACACCAATAACAAGAGGTAAAGGTACTTGACTACTACTCATAGTCGGAGCAATGAAGGTGCATGTAAGGCTATCTCCAGTTTGAGAATGCCACTGGTGATTACCTCGACCTCGTCCAGCTAATTGTTCATGACACCAGACAATATCACCAATAATTGCTTGATTTAATTCTATGAGCTCTTTGGCTTTTGTTTGGGTAGAGTCTAGTTGCTCAAATTCATGAATCATGATAATTGCCTGTGGTTAGCAAGCTTAATAAATATAAGCAAATTTAGCGACCTATACTGACATACTCAAAACCTAGATTGTTCATCATAGCCGGGTCGAGTAAATTACGTCCATCAAAGATAAGCGGTGTCCTCAAGCTCTGCTTAACTTTGGGAAAGTCTAAGCTTGTGAACTCTTGCCACTCTGTAGCAATCACTAAAGCATCAGCTTGCTCAAGTAAGGCATACGGCTCATTATAGTAATGAATATCTCCACTGAGTCCACCAAATTTCTTAGCTGTTTCCAAGGCTTTGGGGTCATAGGCGTGAACACTCGCTCCTTGAGCTAATAGCTCTTTGGCTAATTTAATAGCAATGGATTCACGTACATCATCTGTATTTGATTTAAAGGCTAAGCCCCATAAAGCAATTTTTTTGTCTTTTAGCACCCAGAGTTTTTCTTTGATTTTATCTAAAAACTGCTCGAGTTGACGCTCATTGATTCGCTCTACTTCCTTAAGCAAGTCAAAAGGTTGGCCTAACTCCTCAGCAATCGCTATAAATGCTTTAATATCTTTAGGGAAACATGAACCACCATAACCTAAGCCAGCATTAAGAAATGCACTACCAATACGGTGATCTAGTCCTATACCTTTAGCTACTTCTTCAACATTGGCATCTGACTTTTCACAAATAGCAGAAATGGCATTAATATAAGAGATTTTAAGAGCTAAAAATGAATTAGCCGCATGTTTAATAAGTTCAGATGAATTGATATCAGTTTCAATCATGGGGGCATTAAATGGCTGATAAATTTCACGCAAGATACTTAAAGCTTGAGCTGAGTTAGAGCCAAAAACGACACGGTCAGGATTAAGTAGATCATCAACAGCTGAACCCTCACGCAGAAACTCAGGGTTAGAAGCGACACTAAATTCTGAGCCAGCTGTAGCATAACGAGCAATAGTCTGCTCTACTTTATCTCCTGTTTTTACAGGAACGGTCGATTTATCAACGATGACACGATGGCCAAGGTCGGGACTAAGACATGCAGCAATTTCTCTTGATACTTTTTCTATGAAGCTTAGATCAACAGAGCCATCAGGTTGAGGAGGGGTAGGTACAGCAATAAATATGGCTTCGCCAAATTCAACACCTTGCTTGGTAGACGTTGTGAAATTAAGTCTACCTGCATCAACATTTTTTTTGACTAAATCAGCTAATTTAGGCTCATAAATAGGAATTTTACCTTGAAGCAATGTTTCAATTTTAGCTTGGTCGTGATCAACACAAATAACATCATGTCCAACCTCTGCAAAACAAGTGCCAGAGGTTAAGCCTACATATCCTGTTCCAATAATAGTAATTTTCATAAATAAAGTTGGTGGTTTAGAGCATATTTAAGAACTTGTGGATGTAAATTCTCTGTGCTTGTTGCGGTTTTTTCTCTAATTAAAGTCGAGCTTATAGGTAAATAAGAAGCCTGGTCAAGATAAATGCAGTTATCGTCAATACCTAAATTTTTATGTGCTAATATTTTTGTTTGAGCATGAGTTAAATTGATTTTCTCAGATGATTGTTTTCTTGGGTAAACAATTATAGTTACCAGTTTTAAAACACGCACATACTCATGCCAAGAACTTATGTTTCTCCATTGGTCTTCTCCCATAATCCAGTATAAATCAGCCAGAGGGTATTGAGATTTAAAATGCTCAATAGTATTGAGACTATAAGAAGGTTGAGGCGCTGTTAGCTCGTATTCGCTGACCTGTGCCCAAGAGAGATCTTGTGTAGCGAGCTTAAGCATAGCTGTACGATGCTCATGAGCTGTATATTTTTTTTCAAGCTTGTGTGGAGATTGAGCGCAAGGAATAAAGATAACTTGATCTAAATTAACCACTTGCTGAGCATAAGTTGCCACAGCTAAATGCCCTTGATGAACAGGGTCGAAGCTCCCACCAAATAAAGCTATTTTTTGCTTAGACATTAATTTTGTATAGAGTGTTTCTATATACTGTTGGGCACACGCTTTAGGTCTGCTCCTAGATCTTGGAGCTTGGTGTCAATATGCTCATAACCTCGGTCAATATGGTAGAGTCTGTTGACTTGAGTGGTCCCTTTTGCTGCTAGCCCAGCTAGTACAAGCGCTGCTGATGCTCGCAAATCAGAGGCCATTACAGGAGCTCCTGTAAGTTGAGTCACTCCATGAACAATGGCTTTGCCTCGATCAACTTCTATTTTAGCCCCCATGCGATTAAGCTCTGCGCAATGCATGAAACGCTCAGGAAAAATCATATCTTCAATCACAGAAATACCAGGTGTTAATGCTAATAAAGATGTGAACTGAGCCTGAGCATCTGTAGGAAAAGAAGGGTAGGGGTCGGTAATAATCTCGCAGCCTTGAGGGTTAGATGTAGGTGATACGGTGACTTGAGTTTCATCAGCATTGTAACTGATATAATGTCCGATTTGCTGAATCTTCTCTTCGATTGTTTTGAGGTGGGGACGACAAATATTTTTGAGAGTAATTTCACCACCTGTAATAAGCCCAGCCATCATGTAAGTCGCAGCTTCAATACGATCAGGAATCACCTCATGATGAGCGCCGTGAAGCGATGTGACGCCTTCGATTGTAATGACACGTGTGCCTTGCCCTGTGATTTTAGCTCCCATATTGATGAGAAAATCAGCTAAATCTTCTATTTCTGGTTCACGAGCTGCTGACTCAATAATAGTCGTTCCCTGTGCAAGTGTTGCTGCCATCATAATATTGGCTGTGCCTAGCACTGTAGGACCTGATTTACCTCGTAAATCTATTTCACAACCTATGAGTCCATTTTTAGCTTCAAGCGTTAAATTGCCGCCATCTTGAGTGATGGTTGCTCCTAAGGCTTTTAGCCCTTTAAGATGTAAGTCAATAGGTCGAGTACCAATGACGCAGCCTCCTGGCATAGAGATAATCGCTTTGCCTGTGCGAGCCAGCAGGGGGCCCATCATGCAAATTGACGCACGCATTTTACTTACGAGCTCATAAGGAGCTGCGGATTGAATCGTTTTAGCTTCAGTAATGACAGTGCCACTGTAGCGCTCGATAGACACACCTAATGAGTTCAAAATTTGAACCATATAGTTAGTGTCAGATACATCTGGAACATTTTTAATACTACAGCTAGATTCAGTTAGCAAAGTTGCAGCTAAAATAGGAAGTGATGCATTTTTAGCAC
>Ga0209533_1004274_pt1 | contig 12430 bp, 12 predicted proteins | sample COG_04_FD_184748 | JGI IMG/M metagenome (GOLD analysis project Ga0209533, IMG submission 184748) | Pelagic Microbial community sample from North Sea - COGITO 998_met_04 (SPAdes) (version 2) | ecosystem: Environmental > Aquatic > Marine > Neritic zone/Coastal water | place: Helgoland, sampling... | reverse complement strand
TTTTTTACTTCATCTGAAACATATTCCAATAATTGAAACCCTATTTCCATGTTATGGTCACTCAGGTTACAAGACATGAAAATGCAATTTTGTGTTTTTGACAATTGAGGAATACTTTGAACAACTAGTGGCTGTGAAAATTTCCATTCTGATGGAGGAGGTGTATTTAATTGAATGATTTCCATGTGTATTTTTTTCTGATGGTAAGATACCTATATCCAAAAATAAAAATAGATATCTTTATTCTTACATGTTATTTATTTATTTATCAAATTTAATTTATCCACCATAATACATTTTACACCCTTGAAGATTTAAAATGAACGTTTTTTTTATCAAAAAAAAATCAAATTAAATCTAAAAGGTTTATCCTTTTCTGGATTATGTAAATTTTGGTTGTGTGAATTCTAATGAATTGCATTGTAATCTGCATACCGAAGAAGTATCACTGCTAACGATTAAATCGTTTTCAACCTTTTTAGAACGACACAAATAATTCGGTCGTTCCTTTTTATTTATAGCATTATATGCTATTTTGTAAATGTTTCTTGAAGAATTTTCATCTCTATTCCATAACGCATTACATGTTTTACACATCAAAGCACCATGTGAGAGAATTTGATTATTCTTTTTTGGTTTGGGGTTTCTTACTTTTCTAAATTTTACACAATCACCACCATCACAATTAGAGCATTTACAACTTGTTCTAAATTCATCTACTAAATATACTTTATAACCATTTCTTCTAAATAATGTTCTAAAACCTTTACCCTTAGTTGCTTCTTTGTACTTTCTATGTTTCCTTTGCTCAAAGTCTCCAAAGCACATTATTGTATCTTCTGGTTTTCCAAATATTTTCTTAAATCTATTTATCATTCTTTGTTCGCTTTTTAATCTATTCCAATAACCATTTAATTTTAACTTTCTAAAAATTCTTTTTTCATAAAACTTAAATAGTAATGAATTAACTTCATTTTTCTTTTTAATATATTTTTTATATTCATCAACATTTAATGTTTTTCTATTAAATTTTGATACTTCTGTTTCTAATTGAATAATTGTTTTATCATTTATTTTTTCATTTTTACAATCTAAAATTATTTTTTTATACTTTTTTTCCTTGGTTTCTTTTCTTCTTTGATTTTGAGTATATCTAAAAAAATTTCTTTCTTTTGTATCATTATCAACACAATATAACAGGTCAGCAAGATTTGGATCGACTGAAACTATTTTTTTATCTTTAATCTTTGAATAATTTTTTAATTCATCTATATATTCTTCTTGTTTAGGAGTTTTACAAATTCTTATTTTTTTTCCAACTTTATCTTTTCTTAACATCAAAATAGAACATCCAACTCCATCTGTTTCAATCATATGATGAAATGAATACCATTTTTTCTTGAAACATTGTCTTTCTGTTCCAAAAAAGAATTCCCAAATTTTATCCTCGTATCTTTTCAGATTTCCCTTTGTCAAATAATATGTTTTATTTCCTTGTTTTTTTGTCATTAACAAATGAACTAATGTTGTTGTGTCAATACGGATATGTTTGGCAATAATATCAGTTCTTAATGGAAAAACATTGTTAATAGAACATTTATTTTTTTCAACTTGTTTCATCATATAGACCATACATGAAAAATAATCTTGTGGATTACATTGTAAATCATAATACAAATTATTTTTCTTAAAGGTCTTTTTATTTGGAACTACTAATTTATTCATTTCTTGTATCCATTTATGATAAAATGACTTTGATTTATATTTATTATTTTCAATATTAAGTAAATCATTTTTAATTCTTCTCAATTGACAACATAATTTATTTATTAATTCTTTCTGTTGTTCTTTTTTATTATATTTTTTTATAACTTCAATCATTTCTTTTTTTTTCCAAATAACATTAACATATCTTTCAACATACTCAATATAATGCTGTTTTATATTATTTTCATACATTGTAAGAATATCAATTGTCAAGTAATCTAAAATAGTATTCATATGTGTATAATCTAATTTTTTGCCTTGACATAGAGATTTATAATGAATATTATAAAAAGTTGTTAATTTTTCTTTTAACTCTTTGATTTCTTTTTTTGGTAGTCTTCCTGATGATTTTTGATTACATAAAATTTTCATACAACAATTAATAAAAACTTTGTCAATCTTTGGTAAATTACTATTTTTATCATAATAATCTAATAAATAAAGTTTCATAAATTGTAATGTATGAATAACAATTTTATGTGCCTTAATAGCAGTTTTATTTATTTTAGGTTGATTAATTTCATAGTTCTTAATAATATGTTTTAATGAAACTTTAACACATTTGAAATAGTCATCAGGTGGATGTTCTTTAATATTATCCATTTCTATATTTTTATTCATACAAATTAAACGCAATATTTCTTTAAGTAATTTTTGTTTCTTATTATTATATTTAATAGGTGGTGAAACAAATAAAGTATTTATTATCAACTTAATAAAATATTTGCAAAAAATTAAGTATTTTAATATAAAATCAAAAGATACTAAAACAAAAGTCACAATCAATATCTATTAATACAAAAAATGGAAATAAAAGTGAATATGCTAAACCACTTACTGAGAAAAATAATCAAGTACATTTAATGAAAATCCAAATGGATAATAATTTTATAATCTTCACTATGATGTTTAGTCATTATTTATTATATAAAAATATAATAAAAAACGTTCATTTTAAATCTTCAAGGGTTTAAATAATACATTTTAAATAATGTATCTTCATCACTACCATTTTTAAAAACTGGTTGATTCGAATATTCCACCACAAGATCAGCTCCTTTTTGCTTACTTTGACTGTCTTGGTCTTTTTTCCATTTTGATTTAAACATATTATAAACAATGGAAGGAATGAATTTCACGGTATTTTTACTTAGTTGTGACCGAAAATGGTTTAAATGATGAATCATTTCATTTGGAGTTGTAATATTTATTTGTATTATGGTATAGCCAGCTTTTTTGGCAGGAACAATGAATTTCTCTCGACTCTCATAATTGGCATTTGTATTATCCGCAATCACATTTTGATTGGTATTTATACATTCTTGAAATAATTTCATCATTTTCACCTTGGTTTTCAGGGTATCTTGATTTAGTATCTGGAAATTTTGATCAGGATAATTTATAGCCATCCATTTTGCCAAATGGGATTTACCAGAAGCAGGTGGACCAACCATAACAACACAATATTTTGAAGTTTTATTGAATTTTAAATCAATAAATGGTTTTAAATCATTGTTGTCGTCTGCGTTTAATAAATAATCTAAATATGGACGTGATGGTAATTGAATAACTGTTTGTTTGGGAAGTGATGGAAGTAAAAAACATTCTTCTGGCAAATAAAATTTTAAATTTGTGTTTGTGGCGAAAAAGAAATCACTGTGGGAAAAATCTTTTTTTGCCAATTTGGTTTCTGGCATTCCTGAAAGACACCATCCTTTTGGTCTACCAGCAGCATCTCCACAATAAAATGACAATTTGCTTACTTTTATTTTTTTCCCAATTTCTTTGTTTATTTGTTCAAGAAGAAAATCATACATACCAGTACATGGTTTTCGATAATATCCATAATCAGTTGATGCAATATAAGACATGGGAATATTGAAAAATTGAATAACAGCTGTTATTTTTTTAATAAATTCCTGGCGCTTATCTTGTTTGTTTTTTAGTTTTGCTTGGTTAGTAAATATGACTAATTCATATCCTTCATTATATAAATCATGAAGTTTGGATTTCACCACAGAATACATTGGTTTCCAATCATCTGAATCTTTGGGAAATTTGTTGCCACTTTTAGTGGTGATTAATGTACTATCTAAATCAAATGTGGCAAATTTACAGGTTTTACAATTGGATAAGGATAAATTCTTGGAAAAATTGAAATTATATAATAGGAATTTGTTCTTGTTGTTTGTCTTGTTGTTTGTCTTGTTGTTTGTCTTGTTGTTTGTCTTGTTGTTTGTTTTGTTGTTTGTCTTACTCATCTGGATTATATATATTCAATACCATTTTTTCTTTTAATTAATTTAAAATCAAATTTGATTTATTTCAATTTAAAAAAGAAATGTGTTTTTATTTTAAAATGAAACTGATCATGGATTATAAAACAGAATTACCATCGAAACGTAAATGTTATCACTGTTGTACCGTGGATTATGTTGTTTATACACCAATGGGTGCTTCATATACAACTTGTCCAATTTGTCATGAATATGCGAATTTTGATGAATATCAATATGGCTATGGCAAGAATAAAAAAACGAACAAAACGCTCGGAAAATTATGGGAATATTTCTATGATTTTAACACGGATTATGAATATTGTCACCATTGTCAAGTTATTTTTAAATATGAGCTACATGGTGTAAATGGATGTACAGAAGATTCCTACACTGCAATTTTTATTAAAAAATTTAACTTCAAAGGAAATGTGTTTAATGGGATGCCATTATTTACACAAAAAGAATTATGGTTTGTATTGGAAAACCCAGAACAATTTACTATTTTAAAATGGGAACATACTAATCAATTACCTGTCTCATCCCGATATTGTTCAGAAGCTTTTTATAAACAGGCATATTTGGGATCTGATGATTATAATAAATATGTTAAATATGTTCGAAAATTCTATTTTTATGTTTATCAAGAATATTTCACCAATTGGTTAAATTGTCCATTGGAATTGAAAAAAAAAATTATAAAAGAATATTTTCAAAAGACTTTTTGATTTTTACAAGAGTAAAAAATCTGATAATAAATTTTAAAAATAAACACTAATTATAACATAAATAATACAAATGGAAAAACAATACGACATTACAATTTTCACTTCACCATATGATGGAACAAATGAACATGTTAATTTAGGTATGGTACAAGGCCAATATAGTGTTTATTCTGAAAATATGACTAACACAGAAATAAATCAAGATTATGCTCTCAAAGACTTGATTAAAAAGCTAGAAAATTAGGTGCTGATCATGTTGTCAATGTACGATATCATCTTAGTGATGCGTCACATTTAAATAAATATGGACGACATACCGTTAAACATTTAACTAGAACAATTGTTTATGGTGATGCCATTAAAATCAAAGAATAAATAAAAATTTTTTTATAATAAGTAAAAAATAAATAAAAATCCCAAAAGAAATTTGAGATTTAAAACTCAAATCCATTGGGATTAAATTTTTAAATCTTCTGGTTATAAAATAAAAATACATAAAGTTAATAATCTCTTTATTTTACAAGACTCAATGAGTACAGCAACCAACACAGCCAACTCAACCAACACAACCAACACAACCAACTCAACCAACATATTAAACAGAATGGTAAAAAAAGAACTTTTTGCCATTATAAAAAAATCAAAAACTACTTCACAAGATATCAGTGATGTCTTAAGTTTAGCACCAAATCTTGACATAAACGTTGTCAATTCAAGAAATGAAACTCTTCTTGAAATAATGTTAAAATATATTAATAATTATGATTTGATGATATGGCTATATGATAACAACCAATATGATACTCGTATTTTATCAAAAGCATTTTATAATTTTGTGATGGCTAGAAACCCAAAGAATTTTGAAAAAACATTACAATGGTTTAAATCAAAACAAATTAATTTTCCCATAATTAATTCTCATCCAACTGGATTATATAAAAAACCATCTGGATGTCCTGACATACATTGGTTAGTTAGTCAAATACATATAGATAGTCGTTTTCAATATCCAATAGAACGAAATTTATTTGTATTATTTTTAGAAACAATGTATGATATTACCACACTTGATCAAAATGGAAATACATATTTACATTATATATTTTCCTTGGATCGATTTAGTATGCATAATACATATTATATTACACCTGGTGATCAATACTATGCATTTCAAAAAAAAGTTGATATTAATCATTTGAATAATGATGGAGATAGTATATTACATATTTGGGCCAAAAATGCTGTATCCAGAACTCATTTCAATAAAATTTTCATAGATAAATTGGGTCAATTGTCTAAATTAATGAAACCAGAAATTGTAAAAATAAAAAATAAATTGGGACAAAGCGCGTTTGATATTTTGGCACAAAGCTCGGCAACTTTAATACATAATAATAATTCTCCATATAATCTTGTTACAGATTCATTTGGTCTCCAATAATCACTACACACAAACAGAACACACAAACAGAACACGCAGTCAAAGACTATCAATGATTATCAAAGATCATGATTAAAAAAATCACCATGAAACCAATAATTCCATTTGACATAATAAAATTATTTTATTTCTTGATAGAAATAGTCCATTACAATTGTTCTTTGAAGTTGTTGTGGTAGGAAATTTTGAAGAGTAAATAGAACAAGTTTAAATTGTTTTTGTTGGTTTTGTTTTCTCATAAAAGTAAATTTGTTTTTTGACAATGAAGCGAAATTTATTTTATTTAAATTAGCTTCAATTAGTTTAACAGTGATATTTGGATTCTTTGAAATTCTTTGCCAATCCCATGATTTTTCAGGATTAGCTTGAATAATATCCCATGTGATATTTGGATTATCTGAAATCCATTCCCAATCCCATGGTTTTCCAGGATTAGCTTGAATAATATCCCAAGTGATATTTGGATTATCTGAAATCCATTTCCAATTCCATGGTTTTTCAGGATTAGCTTGAATAATATCCCAAGTGATATTTGGATCACATGAAATCCATTCCCAATCCCATGATTTTTCAGGATTAGCTTGAATAATATCCCATGTGATATTTGGATTATCTGAAATCCATTCCCAATCCCATGGTTTTCCAGGATTAGCTTGAATAATATCCCAAGTGATATTTGGATTATCTGAAATCCATTTCCAATTCCATGGTTTTTCAGGATTAGCTTGAATAATATCCCAAGTGATATTTGGATTATCTGAAATACAATCCCAATCCCATGATTTTTCAGGATTAGCTTGAATAATATCCCAAGTGATAGTTGGAATATCTGAAATTCTTTGCCAATCCCATGGTTTTCCAGGATTAGCTTGAATAATATCCCAAGTGATATTTGGATTATCTGAAATTCTTTGCCAATCCCATGGTTTTCCAGGATTAGCTTGAATAATATCCCATGTGATATTTGGATTATCTGAAATTCTTTGCCAATCCCAGTTTCTTTTTGGATATTTTAAAATAAGATACCATAATGGATTTTTATGTTTCCATTTTTCTAGATCATCCATGTTTTATATAAAAAAAAACAAAAATATGGAGAAATCAAATTATTATTTCATTTTATTTTATTTTATTTCTTGATAGAAATAGTCCATTACAATTGTTCTTTGAAGTTGTTGTGGTAGGAAATTTTGAAGAGTGAACAGAACAAGTTTAAATTGTTTCTGTTGGTTTTTTTTTCTGACAAAAGTAAATTTGTTTTTTGACAAGTTTCTAAAACGTATTTTATCTGAATTGGCTTCAATAAATTTCAAAGTGATATTTGGATTCTCTGAAATTGCATACCATTTCCGCAATTTGCGCAATTTCCGTAGTTTTGTGACAACGGGATCATTGTTTATCCACTCATCCGGAAATTCTTGACTAATAGTTAAATTCCATGTAATCTCATCCCAACCCATATCATTATATGCTTTAATATTATCCCAAGTGCCAGTGATATTGGGATTCATTGAAATACCAGTGATATTGGGATTCATTGAAATACAACGCCAATTCCATGGTTTTGTAGGATTTGCTTGAATAATATCCCAAGTGATATTGGGATTCCGTGAAATCCAATCCCAATTCCATGGTTTTGTAGGATTAGATTGAATAATGTCCCAAGTGATATTGGGATTCCGTGAAATCAAACCCCAATCCCATGGTTTCGTTGGATTCTCTTGAATAATATCCCAAGTGATATTTGGATTACATGAAATCCAATCCCAATTCCATGGTTTCGTTTGATTCTCTTGAATAATATCCCAAGTGATATTTGGATTCTCTGAAATCGTACGCCAATCCCATAATTTTTCAGGATATTTTAAAATAAGATACCATAAAGGATTTTTATGTTTCCATTTCTCCAAATCATTCATGTTTTATGAAAAAAAATGCAAATAATTTATGTAATCAAATTATTGTTTTATTTAAACTATTAATTAATGATTTCCTGTACAATGGCCTCCATAACCATGAGAATGCCCATGTCCTCCATGAGAATGCCCATGACCCACATGTTGATTGTTTGAAGTGGTACTTTGAGAACCATATTTTATCCAATAATTAACACCATATGTTCGTAATAATTCTTCACCTTTTTTAATATCTTTTGTTGTTCGAATAGCTAAATGAAGTTTGGCTAATGGGACAAGTTCGCAGTTGGTCCTGAGTGAGCTGACAGTTTTATAAATACCATGTGATTTTGGATTTGTAGATGCTCTTGCGCCATCATTGATAAATTGTCCTAAATAATTGTCTGATTTTTTAAAAACTGGATCTGCTATGATGGAAGTTTCATTGTCTAATTCGTAAATATATTGGTTATTGGCACAATAATGAGAAAAACTTTGTTTGTGTAGTGGATTATTTAAATCACCAAACACTGCTTCATATGCTTTTTCAAAACGACCAGAACGACAGCCTTGTACTGATTTTTTTCCTTTTTTTGTTTTAAATGTCATTACAATATCACATGGGTAAAAGGTCACAAGTTCACCTTTTTTTAAATCTTGGGACGCAAATAATCCATTTTTGTGAATTCTGCTTTTTTTAATACAAACTTTGTCACTTAGATCAATGGCATGAATGGGTGTGACTAATATGGATGAACGGAAACTATCACCATTTTCTTTTAAAATTTTCTTTAGTTCTGTCTCAATGTTTGAAATCAGTTCATTACAATTTTCATTCCAATCAGTGGTTGAGTTTGTTGTTGAGGTGTTTGTCGATGTAGTGCTGGTCATTTTATTTAATTGTTTCGTTGTGTCATAGTCTTGTTTAAAAGAATCAAATTTCTTATTTATTTTTGTTTTGTTATTTATTTTTGTTTTCGTTTTGTTTTGTTTTGTTTTGTTTTGTTTTGTTTTGTTTTGTAATTTATTGGGTTAAAAATATTAAAATCTAATAATTTTATTTTAAAAAGAATTTGATTAATTGATTGTTTCTTTGAATATTCATTCATATTGATATTAATGTGGCAAAACATTTTGAATAATTTAACTCCTACGAAAGTTGCGATTCCCGCAACATTTATAGCAACACGATTAGGTTTATTTGGTACAAATAAAATTGAATTAGATTTTCCTATGAATAAAGAACATCGTCTTTGTTATAATTTGAAATACAAAAATTTTTTACTCTTTGACACATGGAATATTAAAAGAATAGTAGATACAAATGGTTTAAAAAACCCAATGATATTTCATAACTATAAATCAAGACTTGGATTACAAAAAATAAATAAAAATGAAAAAACTGATATTATAAGTCGCGTATATACTGGAATAAGTATTAGACCATGTAATATTGTCGCTACTAAATATAAAGATAATCCCTCATTTTACGATGAACCTAGAAAAGAAATAGTTCATTATCCAAATTCTAAGTTAAGTTTAAATATGTATGTTAGAAATACTACATTTGGATATTTATGGTTTCAGGATGAATGGAAAGTGGCGTCTGATTATTTAGCACAAAAAATATGTTCTGAAAATAAAGATTACAATGATAGGTACACAGGTAAATTCTATGATGAAGATTTACGAAATGAATATGAATACACTATTTATAATGTAAAACTTAATGATTATAATCGTCCAGAGATTAGTTCAGATGGTTATTTTAAAACGCCTGATTTTCCGCGACCAATTCCTAAAACTTTTGAGAAATTCCAAGAAAGTATGAAAACAAAAATTGACAAAATAAAAGAAAAAAAATATGTAAATAGAATAGATGCAGATAATTATTTAGGAATAGTTCGAAAAAATCCACTATACCGTAATTTCAAGTAAATTTTTTGATTTTTAAAATGATTTTTTTTTAAGATTTCTAGATTTTTAAATAAAAATAAATGTGTTATTAGCTATTTATGGTTTAAAAGGATCAATAAAAAAATACTATTGGTTATTTAATAAAAATATGGTTTTCATAAACTTCGATTTGCCGTGATAATTTTTCCTTTATTTATTTAGATTTATGGTAAATTCTGAATAAAATGAAAAATATTAAATGACCTTCTCCTATCCTCATTATATAATTATACATAAGTTGTTAAAACCTCCTGGTATTTATTTAAATTTTGTTTAAAACATGGATATTTCATGGACATTTTTTAAAAAATGTATAACTGATACATGAGGTTTCAAACCATGATTATGGAGAAAACTATAGAGTCTAATAAAACTATAGAGTCTGACTTTTTAATTTCAATTTTAATTTTTTTAATTTTTGATTGGTGTATACAAATGTGTTTTTTATAATTTAAATCATAAACGATGTTTAGGACTTAAAAAAATCAAAAGGTTTCTTTATATGTTTTGACAAATTTTATTTGTGCATCGCAAACTTTTTTCAGTCCAAAATTACTTAAAGTTATGGTGCCAAATAAGAGTATAACGCGTACAAAGCGATAAAAAAAAAGAGAAATATATAGTATAATGCCTAGAAAAACAAAATCATCAACAGCCAAGTCGGCAGCAGCCGCAAAACAAAAAACCACTAAAAAAGTTACAAAAAAAACTGCTCCTAAAAAGAAAGTAGTCAAAAAGGTAGTAAAAGCTCCAGTTGTAGAACCAGAACCAGTTGTAGTCGCACCAGTTGTAGCTGCTCCAGTTGCTGAAACCGCCGCTGAACCAGAAGTGTCTTTAGTTGAAAAATTATGTGGAGATTTAGTTGAACAAAGCAAAACAATTTCACAGTTACATTCCAAAATGAACTCTGCTTTACGAAAATTGTTAAAAACATACCAAAAAGATTGTAAATCACTCCGAAGAAAAACATTACGAGGAGGAGGTAGAAAGAAAGATCCAAACAGAGCAAAACGAGCACCAAGTGGATTTGCCAAACCAACTCAAATCACTGATGCCTTATGTGATTTCTTAGGTATTCCACACGGACAACTTGTTGCCCGAACGGATGTTACCAAAAAAGTCACTTCTTACATCCGAGATCACAGTTTACAGGTTGAAGCAGACAAAAAACAATTCATCCCAGACAAAAAATTACAAAGCATCTTAGCCCCATTGAATCCTAAATTTGTCGACAAAAACGGAAAAACTGATGTTGAAAAAGGTTACACTTACTTCAACTTACAACGATACCTTTCCAAGCAATTCCCAAAAAAAGTTGTAGCTTAAACAGCTTTTAACTCATTTTAATAATTTTAATAAATTTTCTGAATCTGATTTAATATCATATTTGAAAAATTTCAAAACCTTTTTAATTTTTAAAATTTGGCTTTGATTTAGATTTATATGACCAGGTTGACTTAAATTTTCCGTTATAAATTGTCGTACATTTTTTATTAATAAATCACATACTGTATTTCCTTGATTATCCTTTTGTGTAAAAATGTCTATTCCTCCATTGTTTTTTTGATAATGCTCTTTGGAAAAAAACTCAGTCATCGATGCTAAATTATAAACACATTTTTCATAATGATTCCCATAACAATCTTTTTTACGTTTTAAGACTCTATGATAAAATGTCTCCCCATTCTTATTTATCACCAATATTGGTTTCGTAAATACATATTTATTGGAAAATGGATCCAAAAGACCCATCCAACGAGCCTCATTTACATAATATCCTAATAAAGAAGAACACAACACACAATTATGAAGATATGAATTTCCATCTTTATCTGTTTGTGAAATATCATATTGGTTTTCCATAATTTCATAGAAAAATTTATAACAATCATAATATCCTTTTGTTAAATGCTGAATTAATAATTTATGAAATTCGGGCATTTTTCCAATTCCAATTCCTAAATTATGCCACCATGAATATGGATATTCACTAAACATAGGCTTATCCCAATACATAGTGACATGTTTAGAAATAAACCATTCCAAAATTTCCCTTTTTTCATTTGGTTTTTTAATTGATTCAGAATAAAATGATTTGTACAAAAATTTGGACATGTCTTCTTCTGAATAATTTCCTTCATCATACAATAAATCCCACAAAGATAAATTATAATATTTCCAATCACATACATAATCCAATAAAGATCGATATCTTTTTTTTGTGCATTTAATTGAAAAATTCAATGGAACATTATATTTTACACTGATATCTTGGATTTCCCCTGGTGTCGTTTTTTTTAAACGTAACTTATATTTAATTTCCTCACAACCTTTTTGTTGATTTGAATTTAATGTAATAATAAATGA
>Ga0209533_1004272_pt1 | contig 12438 bp, 11 predicted proteins | sample COG_04_FD_184748 | JGI IMG/M metagenome (GOLD analysis project Ga0209533, IMG submission 184748) | Pelagic Microbial community sample from North Sea - COGITO 998_met_04 (SPAdes) (version 2) | ecosystem: Environmental > Aquatic > Marine > Neritic zone/Coastal water | place: Helgoland, sampling... | reverse complement strand
AGAGAGCGATCATTGGCATCAAGATCAATAACCTTATTATCGTGTTGCATTTTACCATCATCTCCAGATTTATACACATCGGTGTAGTAAATGGATTGAGATGCCATACCAATGTTAGCAACTGTGTCGGCACCATTACCAACGTGCTCCCAAGAAAGTTTGACGGAAGAGACGAGTCCGGTAATATCAGCGGTAAAAGAGGTATACGCGCTGGCAACTGGGGCTCTCGGGATCGAGGCATCGTCGGACACGCTGAATTTAGTGCCGTCGTTATTTTCACCAATTAATGTGACGTTATACGTTTTACCGGGAATTAATCCAGATAAGGATGTACTGGTTGCATTAGCATCTAAGAACATAGTCAATGCGTTAGAGGCGGGGGCATCATTAGAATGATAAGAGACAGACAAAGATTTGAGCGTATAATTGACTGACGTGTTAAGTGCGTTACCTAAAGTGTAAGTAGGTAATGTTAACGCAATACCTGTAACTTCACTAGTAGTAATCGTTAATCCGTCGTTAAACTCACTGGCTTTGGCGGGTCTGCTGAATAATGGAAGTGCCAATGATTTTGCCGAGGCGAAATTTCCTGAGCCGGTATCAACACCATTTATTTCAAATTTCATGTTTGATGCACCGGCTGGTAGAAGAGCGAGAGATATCGTGATGCTTGTGGCATTTGCCTGTGCCACATTGTAAGTTGCTTCTTCGTCACCGGTGGCAACATTATATGCCTTTAACAATTGGCTTGCCATGGTGAAATTGGCAGTGGTGTTAGTAGCATTACCCATGATGGGTGCGGTCCATGAGACAGTCACTACGGCACCATCAGACGTCCATGTGGGAGCATCGGGGTAAGCACTGGCCTTAGCATCTCTAAACACATCTGACTCTTGCGTGTTGAAATCTGCGGAACCATCATTACCAAACAATTGAAATTGGTAGGTTTTTCCGGGAACTAGAGTCTGTGTGTAGGATGTTTCAACAGCGGTAACACTACCCGTAACATCTGCGTAAGCAGCACCATCGATCTTCACCTTTAACACTTGGGATGCCATGGAGAAATTGTTAAGGTCATTAATAGCATTACCCATGACTGGTGCGGCCCATGAGACAACACCGGCGGCGTTCATAGTGGGAGGAGAGGGGTAAGCACTGGCCTTAGCATCTCTAAACACACTTGACTCTTGCGTGTTGAAATCTGCGGAACCATCATTACCAAACAATTGAAATTGGTAGGTTTTTCCGGGAACTAGAGTCTGTGTGTAGGATGTTTCAACAGCGGTAACACCACCAACAACATCTGCGTAAGCAGCACCATCGATCTTCACCTTTAACACTTGGGATGCCATGGAGAAATCGGCAGCGTCATTAGCAGCATTACCCATGGTGGGTGCGTCCCATGAGACCAAACCGGCGGCGTTCATAGTGGGAGGAGAGGGGTAAGTACTGACCGTAGCGGATCTGTAGGTAATGACATCGGTATATGCCTGGCCGGATTGCGCACTTGTTAATGTGAATGTGTATGCTGTTCCTGCCTGTAATCCGACGGCAGTAATTTTGTAATCCTTCTGATCATTGGTTGCTGAATCACCGGCATCAAGATCAAACGTGTTAGCAGTGCCGGTACTGCTTAAGGTCACCCCAGCAGAAGGGGAGACGGTGATTTGCATCTCGGTTTGACTGGCATTACCAGTGGCGTTCTTGTCGGTGTTAATAACGACATCGACAGAGGTGGCTAGTTGGGAATCAAGAGTGAGTTCGATTTCGCTCATTTTATAATATACCCTACTATTTTTTTCCTAAATTTAATTAATACGGTAATTACAACAGTTAAATACAAGGAAAGGTGAATTTCTTATAAAAGAATTATAAATAGGTGTTATTTCTAACATAACTTTGCCCTAAATTGATCCACCGATCCACGTATAAAATGCCCTAAAATATAGAGATCACTTAAAATCCTCACTCAAGTTGATATAGAGAACCGAATCATGCCGTTTGCTTATCGATTGTTATTTCCTTCATTATGTTTCGCATTATTTTATCTTCGAATGACTTGGTTTGGTGTGGACCGACGCCACCAAGTGCGGACTGTGAATATTTAAAAAAGTTCTCGTAATTTTCGGTTCCTATCGTATTTACATCGGGCGTCTTCTCCATCCATTCCGACGTGAGTCGACTGTTCTTGTTGGCGACCTTTTTAACTGCCTTTCTAAAGCGGGTTTTATCTTCATCTTTCTCCCACTTATTTTCATCTTTGATGTACACGGTCTCGCGTTTTAGGTCGGTACAATGAAGGGGTCTATCATACAGTTCCATATTATTGATTCGGTCTACCATGACACGGGATATGCCGTCAACGTATCCAAGTTCTCCAGTTTGTACGAAATCTTCGATGGAAATATTCATCGATTTGACAAAATCCGTAATACTGATGGCGTCTTTACATTTCTCATTAAGAAAAACGTTAAGATTGAACTTGTTGTTGTTGTTGGTATTGTTGTTTCCGATAGTGTTTTGGTTCCCGACATTCAACATTTGCTTGTTTTGGTCGATCAACAATTGTTTGAACTCGTTGTTTTGTTTTACTAACTCCATAATGGTTGAGGTTAGTACATGGACGTCGGCAGTGGATGTTTCTTGTCGTGGTTCAATAACGCTGGATTCAGCGATACTAAGGCTACAGTTGAGTTTATGGGAATGAAGGCTTTGTCGATGTTTGTATGTACGTCCACATTCGCATGCGAAATCGCCATATGTGGAGGATGTCAACAATTGGTTATGTTTTTTCGATTTACAATGTTTTACATAATCGCTCTTTTTAGAACACTTGTATCTACACTTTTGACAATAGAAAAAAAGGCGAATTTTAAGCGAATTCTCGTCAGTATTGTCAGTATTATCATGATTTGGACTATGTGTGCTGTCAAAATGAGAAATTATTTCGTCCATCGTAAACGCATAATAACAGCATTTATTACATCCAAAATAGTTTGGCGAATTAAGCGAATTTGTGTCAGTCATTTTGAGTATATCATACTTACACATAATTCGCCTAAATCCTTTTACGCATAATATACTTATTTTTGTCAGTAACAACAATTTTTTGGAAAAATAGTATTTGACAGCATAATGGTAAGACCAGTATTTTCAAGAGTTGTTTTAAAGAAAGTCTTTGAGGGAAAATGAAAAAAGGACATTTATTTTTGTCCTTTTTTATTGGGCTCGCCCATTTCTTTAATCGATTTTTTGATAGAATTGCTAGATAATTTACATACCATATTTTTATCTACCATGGTTTCTTTCAATATATTATTAATGATTTTGGTTTCAAATTTATCGTATTCTTCCCTTCCGTATCCTCCTAGTGAAACTTTTGTATATTCAAAGAATTTATCACATTCCGGTGTATCTAAAATTTCATAATTCGGATTTTGTTGTCTCCATGGGTGAACTTGGTCTTTATTTTTGTTGGCAACTATGCGGACTGCTTTTCTCAAATGTGTTTTGTTGTCATCTTCTTTGGCCCATACATTAGAGTCTTTTACGTATACAGTTTCTCTTTTCAAATCGGTGCAGTGGATTGGGCGTGCATGAGGTTCCATATCTCGTATTCGGTCAATCATAATGCTAGATATGCCTTTGACGTATCCAACTTCGCCGGTATTTACAAAATCGCGTGAGGTGAGTTGTATAGATTGGATAAAATCATTCAAGTTAACGGCGTCTTTACATGTTTCATTAAGGAATACATTCAAATTGAATTTATTGTTCGTAGTGTTATTCGTAATGATAGTATTATGCGTAGTCGATACCGAATTTTGCGATAATTCAATGATCGTTTCGTGTTGTTCGGTCATTTTCTTATTTTGTTCGATCATCATATCTTTGAAATCTTGATTTTGTTTCAATAGTTCAACCAGTAACATAGGATCGAGTTGATTTGATACGTCGGTCGTAGTTTCGACATTTACATGATTGACATTTTCCGCGATTTGTGGTTGGTACGTACATGTTTTTTGGTGTTTCCAAAGACCGCGTTTGTATTTATATTCCTTACCACATATGCATACAAAAGACGCGGTATTACTAGGGGTAAAATCGATCCTCGTCGTCCTCGTTGTATGTTTTGCAGTAGTTAAATGTCGCATATAATCTTTTTTGTTACCACTATAGAAGTTACATTCAGTACATGTAAAATCCATGGGTAAACTACGGGTAAACTGCATCCTCATTTCCCTATATATAGAGGATGCATTTTTACCCCTAAATGGATTATCGTCGTAAATCCGAAATAAATGGATGCAGTAAATATTATTATCATTATATCATATTTACTGCATTATGGTATGAAGTGTATTTTTACATACATGTATTTTAAAGATCATATTTCCCAAATGAGAATTGGACATTTATTTTTGTCCGTTTTTTTTGAGTTAGGCCATTTCTTTAACCGATATTTGAGAAAAAGTAGGAGAATCCCAAATTAGTTTTGTTCTTGGTCTAATAGATCATTGCGTTCGTTTTTCCGTCTTATTTTATCTACTATCTTATCTTGTTGAAGTTGTTGTCGTAAGATATTGCGACGATTGGTTCCATTCTCCCATTCGATATCTTCCATATGTTTTTGTTGCATGGAAAGTCTGATTAATTCGTTTTGTTCTCGTTTGTTTATTTTTTTGTTCTTTTGAAGGCATATTCAGAATATTATATATTATATATAGTATATACGATGTTTTTAAGATTTATTGTATTATTGTCTAGTTTAGTTGGCATTTCTGCCCGAATAAATGAATATGTACCTACAGTTGAAATGGAACCTTATCAAGTAACACATAATATGAATGCCGAATTACCCCAATCCTTTACATGGTCCAATGTGGAAGGTGTGAATTATTTAACAAAAAATTTGAATCAACATATACCCGTATATTGTGGGTCGTGTTGGGCTCATGGATCAGTAAGTTCATTAGCCGATAGAATAAAGATAATGCGTAAGGCGGCGTGGCCTGATATAAATTTGAGTATTCAGTTCATATTGAATTGTCAAATGGGTGGTAGTTGTAATGGAGGGGATCATTTGGCTACATATAAGGCAATTCATGAATATGGTTCTATTCCATATGAGGATTGTATGGTATACCAAGCATGTAGTTCAGATTCAAAAGAGGAAGCATGTAAAAACAAACAAGATTTTATTTGTACTCCAAATAACATTTGTAGAACATGTGATACATTTAGTAACCGTGGTGGAGTATGCAACCCAATTTTACATTACCCCAATGCAACGGTAGCGAGTTATGGAGCGGTTCGTGGTAGTGATAATATGATGGCCGAGATATATAAGAATGGACCTATTGCGTGTGGTATTAATGCGTCCGAAATTGATGATTATGACGGTGGTGTTCTCGATGTTCCCAAAAAATTAAAGACAATAAACCATATTATTTCGGTGGTTGGATGGGGGTATGATGCCGATATTGATAAACAGTATTGGATAATCCGTAACTCATGGGGTAGTTATTGGGGAGAACTCGGTTTTATGCGTTTGGTGTTGGGTGAAAATCAATTAGGGATTGAAAAAACGTGTGCGTATGCTATACCTGGTAACTGGACGTTACATAATAAACATTGTTATGAAGATGGACGTAATTGTATGGATTGAGTGTAATTTGAACTGTTTTGTAAAAGAGAAGTATAGACACCAATATTATGGATTTGGTCGTATACAATGTGTATTACAGTAATCACGTATTCGATTATATAGAGAACAATCATACTAATAACGATTGGAATGGATGATATAATATCATAGATAGTTTCATGTAAATATATGTTTGCGTCTATATTAGATAGGGTATTATTGTCATGTTCGGTAATTGTAGTCATTATATGTATATACTTTTCCTATTATTTTTTGAAGAGTAAAACAAATAAAAAATACAGTGTATATACAGCATTTTTTATTTTATGTGTGTAAATAGGGAGGTTTATTCAATATAAATTGATAAATATTTTTATTTTGTTTGTTTTTCTAAAATACATGGAGTACTCCCACCGGTAACACATGCGTAGCATGCATTACAACCTATGCCTTCGCTTTCTTCTTCCTCATCCTCTTCTGAACCTTCTTCGTCACACGCATTACCGCATAAATATTCCCCGGTGCCTTTCATTTGAACTATATCTTCATTTTTGCCACATAAGTTACACCCGGCTTCTTGATTATTTGGCTCTTCTTGTACGAATAAAATATCCCCCATTCCATCGTCGTTAAAATATCCATCACATAGGCAACACTTTTTCCACTGGTCCTCTTGATAAGTATCTTCAGTATCTTCTTCAAAATCCCAATCGGGTGGGTATCTTTCACAGTCCATATTTTCACATAATTTAATAGTTTCTGCTTCTGCTTCTTTGTCTACGTTTTCTTCGTTTGCTTTTACTTTTACGTCTTCTTCCTCTTCTTCCCAGTCATCACATAGATAGCCATTTTTGATTAATTCTTCCTCCATATCTTGGAAACACATGGTACACATCGTCAACTCTTCCGTAGGATTTCCGACTTGTCCCTTATATGCTACATGGATTGAGTGTTTATAACAATCAACATGGATATTACATTCGTCACATTCAACAAATCGGTCGTCATCGTAATTTATATCGGGTTCGTTGTTTTGATGTAACATTGCGTCTTGTAAATAAGGTACATTATTCATTATAGAGGTGGATTCATCCTCAATCGGATCCCTATTATTACATAGGGTAATTGTACGCTTCATGGTAGGTTTGCTGAATTGATAGTCATATTCGTCATTACATACGCTATTTGTGCGTGATAATGTTGGTTTATTCATTTTGTTATAATAATATTCTGATTAGATTATTATTATTATGTTGATGGTCCACTTTTCAATTTTCTCTTATGGAGCACGTTTACATATATGATGTACCTCATTTTTCAGGTGTTCGGGTAATTCGGTTTGTATGATATGTTCGGCTTTTTTGATGATTTGACTCACATTTGTAGGTATATTTTCTTGAAAAAAGAAATGTTCTCCATCGATGGAAATATCGTCCCAATCAAGATGTTTAATATTGTTTTTATTGCCTACCCAAATACCAGATTTACCATCTTCCGAAATCCATTGATTTTTTATCCAAGATAACGGGTATTTCCTGACAATTGCATCAATAAATTGGATATTTGGTCTCCAATCCGTTATAAATTCAAGTCTTATGCCTAATTTTCCAGTTTGCGTTACACTAATATTCGGAATGTTATTATGAAATTCTTGTAGAATGTAGTTAATGTCGGCATCATTGGTTGATGTAATAGTTACGTGATTAGAACATTCATTCGGCATTGTATTATACATACAAAAATATTTAAGTCACTTTATTACAAGTGAATAAGGGTATATTGTATAGTAGATAGTAAAATGTAATATTTGTGTAAAATTGATTATTTATAATAATAGATTAATAATATCAAATTAAATAATATTAAAATGGAAGAAAAGCGTTGGGGTTTCCCCAACGAGAATGACACCTGTCGTATTCAAAAATTGTATTATGATGTAAATATTAATACAATTTTCAATAGAACGAAATTGCGAAATCTTAAAAAGAAATTTGTTAAATATGTGAAGTTTATAACAAAATTTAAGCAAAATATTGTAGACCCGGAAATTCATACATATCAAAAAATACAAGATGATGCTTATCAACGTGTCAATGAGAGTCGAGTTGCTGACGCATCACAGATTTCTTTTACAAATGAAGATGTAGAAAAAGGACAAGCATTATTTGAAATATTTCATGATGCGAAAGACGACTGCGATAAAGTGAAATATTACTCACTCTATTGGGCGGATTCAATCGAGCATATTTATAATAAAATAAATGAAATCAAAACTCACCAAAAGAAACTCAAACATTATAAAAAATGTTCTCATTGTGAAAAAAAGGATATGGTTACAAATTGCCGTTGTAAATCAAACCATAAATTATGTTCTGATTGTAGTGATGATATAAACGAATGTCCTGTATGTAATGAAGATTTGGGTTTACAATATTGTGCTATTTGCATGGAAAATAAAAGGGAAATAGTAGAAACGGGTTGTGAAAATAAACATAAAACGTGTAAAGAATGTTTGGATAAAATAATAAGAAAAAACAATTTGTGTCCGTTTTGTCGTGATTATTGTAGTAAAGAACCAGTAGTTCTACACCCGACTTCGTATTATATAATGGATAATAGAGAAGACTATAGAGACTATTTGCAAGATAGTGCGGATAATAGGAGGGAAAGGTAGGATGGGAAAATAGACACAACGTTTTTCAAGTTTTCTTTGATTTGCGTGGGATGTATCACTAGCACAAATATGAACGCAGAGAAAAAACAGTAAATTATTTAATACTATCAATAAAATTATTTAATTCAGCAGTATCTTCAACTGTCGAAGTTCCTATTTTTACATTTTTAGGTCGGTCGATATCTAATATTAGAATAATTCTATCTTTACTTCCATTATTTTGTGCATAATGAAGTTTTGAATCATCAAAAACAATTATTTTATTTTCGGTCATAACAACAACGTCATCTTCACACCCTAATATACATTTTTCACCACAAATAATTCCATATTGACATCTTAATACATAATTTGATAATTTAGCCCAGCCATAATGTGGTTCTATTTTAGTTCCAGGGGCAAGTCTAGATAATGATGCTGTTTTTAATCCAGGTATATTTTTAATAATGTTAAAAATTATAGGGCATTTATCACAATTCTTTTTTATCCAGTGGCCAAAACCATAAAATGGTAAAACTTTCCATCCGTTATTTTTTTTATAAAGATTTTTCTCAGGCCAAATTTTCCAGTCATCATTTATAATATTAATTACCTCTTGTTTAATACCAATATTACGCATTTTTAATTGATTCAATTCTGGATATATTTCTTTGTAATCATAGAATGTGTTATCTAATAATTTTGTTTGGTAGAAAAAATATTTTATTAACAAAACAATTAAGATAAATATAATTATTTTGTTAATCATTATATAATTAATCAATAAAAAAATTTATTGATATTTGATTTACACCATTGAATATTTAAAACGTAAAAATGCTAAACGTCGACATCTTCGTGCAATCATAGTAATCAAAATACAATACATTTTTATGCGTTTTGGTGTCAATGTTCTCGTTATCCTAAAATAAATTAGGAAAAAGATAACAATATATAATACCAAATGTCATAGATTTATTGTATAAAATTTGGTTCATTCATTTCAAGTTTACAATGAAAAAGTAGAAAGTGAAAAGAATCATCACAAAGAAGCCTCCACGTCTGATGAGTTGGTATTAAGTTCAACACATAATGTGGGCGCATCAACCTTAATATCATGATTTTTTTTACAAGCCCTAACATGGGCTGATAATGCTTTCTTAGTAGACGCGCAATACACATTACAATATTCACATGTAAATCCCGTTTTTTCGTGACTTGAATATTTGGTAGATAGGTATTTATTCAAAGCATTCATTTTAAGGTTCTCCAATTGTCCGATAAGTTTCTTCTGATAATCTTTTGACATAAGAATAATCTCGTCTTTCTGTTTATTAAATGAAAGGTATTCTTGATTAATTTCATCCAATAATGATTTACTAATAACATTTTCATGTTCCTCTTCACTGTCAATTTCTTCAATACGATCCGCAAGGTTCTCAATAATATCTATTGCGATTTGTATTTTTTCTTGTGAATATTGAACGTTGTGTATATATATCATAATTAACCCTTTATGAATATCAACCTGAAAGTTCTTTTTGCGGGTTATACCGCTATTCTGTGATAAAAAGATCGAATGCGTTTTGATTTCTTCAACATCACGGATAAATTTACTAATTTCTTCATGTTTAACGTTCGTTTCATAAACTTTGTTCTCGAACATAATATTTGGCTTGTTCTCCCGTTTCATCATGAAATCACCACATGCTTTAGTCCCCGATGAATTAATAATTTCTGCAGACGGATACATTAGATTCAGAACTGATTCCAATTCCGCCTCGCCAATAGCACCTTTATATGCGGAATTGTTGAATTTTTTAAGATATGCCGATAAATCGTCCATAGTAGAATCGTTCTTAAGTTGTGAATTTAAAGTTGCGTCTCGAACAACTTGAATATTGGTCTGAATGCGGTCTTCGGTTGATTGTAATATATTATATACTGGTTGTTGAGCGTTTTGAAACATAGTAGAACATTTAGAATCAAATGTAGAAATGAAATCCTTAACAGCATTATCGTCATTATTATTTGTGAGTTTATTAATTTCCTCTGAAATAGAAGTTTGAAAAGTCTTCAATGTATTATCTACTTGTGATAAATATTTATCTTGGTTCTCGATAAGTAATATTTTGGTTTTATCAACCATAGATGTATTATTGTTCTCAATTAACGATGAAATGTTTTCATTCAATAATAGTTTTGTTTTATCTATAAATGTTTCATTTGTTTTTTGAATACTATCAAGAATAGAATTGTTGTCATTGTTCTCAATTAACAAAGATCTAACTCCTGAAATATATTCATTTTTAAAATCAACAAATTTAAGTGACATGGTATTATTGATGTTTAAAAACTCACTTTTTAGTTCAGAAAATACAGTAGTTTCTCGTTTAATTTGGTTAATGTTCTCATTCATGTTATTTAAATTCCCTTTTAATTCATTAATAATAACATCTTGCTTTTGAATATTAGATAATATCTCACCATTAATAGTAGAACTCATAGTTTGAGACATATTATCAGTTAATTTTACAAGAATATCATAAAATACGAGGTTTACTGCTTCAAAGTCGAGATGTTGGTTATTAGTATAGAACTCATATAGTTTTTTATTTGTAATAGACAATGTATATGTTGACATGTTCTTAATACATACAATGTTCTCAATGTTTTATATACTTTTACGATAATTAAATTAATATATTAATAATGCTGGTAATACACTACTTATATAAGTTGGTATACATTATAAATTACGACTCAACGGAACTTTAAATAATTACGGTTGGGAACATAATAGATCGATGCCTTTTTCAAAAGGCATATGAATATCCCACCCTAATTGTTTTACTTTTGCGTTACTTATATAGTAACGTTGGTCGTTGAATGGACGGTCTTCAATGTAAGTTATCCATTCATCATAATCCTCAGTATCCTTTATTTTTTTAATAAGCATTTTAGCAACGTATAATACACTATACTCCATGTCGTCATCACACCCGATATTATAGATTTCTCCAACGACGCCCTTTTCCAATATGGTTTCAAATGCTCTAACTGTGTCTTCTGTATGTAAGAATGCCCGAACCGCACTTCCATCGCCTTGTATAGTCACTTTCTTATTATTTTGGAGCAATTGTATAAATCGAGGAATTAACTTTTCAGGATATTGATTTGGACCATATACATTATTGCCACGTGTGATAACAATCGGCATATTATAAGAATGATTGTAAGACTGGGCTATTAATTCAGCAGACGCTTTGGTAGCAGCATATGGATTTGTAGGACACAAAATAGAGTGTTCGGTTTTATGCGATTCATTGATATTATTCATAGATTCGCCATAGACTTCATCGGTGGAAACATGGATGAACTTTGTTAGTTTATCGTATTTTCTACAGCATTCCAATAAAACGTGGGTTCCTAATATATTATCTCGGGTGAATTGGAGTGAATCTTCAAATGAGTTTTGAACGTGAGATTGAGCCGCAAAATGGATTATTTGTTCTATTTTATGTGAACTTAATATGTGAGTCATCAAGTCTTCCGAACATATATTTCCCTTTACAAAGGTATAATAATCACTGTTTCGTATGCATTCGTCCACATTTTCTTTGTTCGCACAGTAATACATAACATCAACATTGACGATGTTATATTTATCTGTTTTTGCAATATGATTTATGAAATTGGACGCAATAAAACCACACCCGCCAGTTACTAATAAATTAATACGAATAGACATATGTGTATATCTATAACGATTTATTATTTATACCATTTATAACTCGATATAGAATATTAGAAGTATAATAAATCGAAAGAGAACTCAATATCCTTACTTAACTTTCAACTGGATATTTGGTATCATACTGGATAATTATTTTATGAAAAATGTCATAAAAATCATAATTTCATTAGTTTAATGTATTACTAATGAATTAAACTAATAATTAATGAATTAGTAATATTACTAATTCATTAAAATCGAGAATTTCCTAAATTATTAGAAAACTTAAAATAAAAATTATTAGTAACAAAAATAAAAAATTATAATTAGTTAAATTGTAAAATTTATTTTCTCAATTTATTTTATAATATTATTTAGTTGACTACGTCAATGTCATATATG
>Ga0209533_1004271_pt1 | contig 12441 bp, 10 predicted proteins | sample COG_04_FD_184748 | JGI IMG/M metagenome (GOLD analysis project Ga0209533, IMG submission 184748) | Pelagic Microbial community sample from North Sea - COGITO 998_met_04 (SPAdes) (version 2) | ecosystem: Environmental > Aquatic > Marine > Neritic zone/Coastal water | place: Helgoland, sampling... | reverse complement strand
GTTGTTTTTAAAACCCTGAAAAAAAGTTTTCAAATTTTTTATAAACAATTACAGATAAATAGGTAAAGCATATTCTAATTCATCGCAATTAATTGCGTCATTAGTGAATGCTAGTTTAACAAATTCTTTTGTTTTTTCATTATTAAATGAATTAATAATTTTTTTATATAATTCTATTAGTTTTACTTTTTCTTGATTTACTTTTGGTTTTATACAAATAACATGATTTTCTACCAAGTAAGGTGTTTCTGAATTTTCATTTATTAAAGCATAATTAAAAGTGTAATTACCATTACCATAACCGCGATTAATAACAAGGCAAGGATTCCCAGTTATTGATTGTAATTGATTGTTTTTTAAACCTGATTTTTTTATATAGTGAAATTTACCATCTTTTTCACTTTTTTTGGAGAATTGATACATTGAATATCTGTTTTGTGTAATATCACTACTATATATTATTAGTACATCTTCGCTATTATTAGTAAGATGTTCTTTTTCCTGATTCCAAACAACATTTCCAACACTTACACGGAAGCCCAAAGAATTTAAATTTACTGTATTTTTTTCTAATTCAGTAATTTTATTTATATTTTCTATAGTATTAAATACAATATCTCCACTCATATTGATTTTCGTAAATTTATTAGATATACTTTTATCTAATTTATTTTGAATCATTAAAGTACAAGTTTTTTGTTCTGTTTCTAAATAACATTCTTCATTATGATTATTTATATTAATAATTGTATATTCATTAAATATCTTCTCTCTTACTAATTTATAATAAGAACAATTTAGAAAATTTTGTGGTAATACAAATGATAATATTCCGTTTTTTGACAATAATGATAAACATTTTAATATAAATATAATATAAATGCTTGTTCTACCATTCATATATTTATGATATTCTTTTGGTATTGAATTTTTTACCAAATTAAAGTATGGAGGGTTTCCAATAATTAAATCATATAATTTATCGGGCATAAATGTTAGAAAATCATGATGAATAATATTAACATTATTATTTACATATCTATTATCTTTTATATTTTCATAAATTTTTGAATTAAATTCAACTCCATCTATGTTCTTATTTTTGGTTATAAAATCCAAATAATTTATAAATTCACAAGAACCACAACTTGGTTCTAAAATATTTGTAATAGTTTTATTTTTATTAAAAATAAAATCAACATCTTTTTTAATTATTTGTGGTGGAGTAAAATAAATACCATTTTTTTTCTTTTCTTCTTTTGATAATGATTTCGTTATATTTTTTGATGAATCAGAAAATTCCAATGAATAATGATTTGTTTTTCTATCATTTCTCATTTTTTCCCATTTATAAAACATTTGAAGATATTTATCATTATCTTTTAAAGTTTTAATAATCTTATTTCGTGTTATATCACCATTTCTAAATTGACCATCACTTACAACACTAGTTTTTAAATTATTAAATTCATTGACAATATTTTTTACAATCTCAATTTCTTGTTGTTTTGTCATATTTATAATACTAAAAAGAAATATTTAAATTCAAATTTATTTTTAAAAATTTAAATTTGAATTAATAATAAAATAAATTAAAAATGTTTAGCATTTACGATTTCATAAAAGATCCTACACTTGAAAAGATAAAATATATTGTAAATGATTTTTACAGAAGAGGTGTTGTTTTACATAATTATACATTTTTAGGATTATCTTTGCTACATGTTAAACAAGGACCTGAAACAATGAAATATTTATTGAATAAAGGATTGAATCCTAATAATTCTGGAATTTATGATTTAAAGCCTATACATCTTCAAAAAGAATATGAAACTATTAAATTACTAATTGATGCTGGGGCCCAACCAAATCCGAAATGTAGAAATAATATGAATCCATTATTTTGGCAAAAAGATCCTGATGCAATGGAATTATTATTAAATACAAATGATATTTACTTTTCAAGAATATTTTCACGAAATAAATTTAAAGCATTTTGTCCTTATACACAAATGCTTGTAGCAGGAGGATATGATTATTCAGAAGAATATGTTTCTGTTTCACCTGTTTTCTTACAAAGAGATCCTGATACCATGAAAGTTTTATTAGATCATTGTTATAATAATTATTTAATGGATTTTAATTTTGATTTGAATTTTGAAAATATATTATTTAAATCTTGTGTTAATGATAAAATTATTAGATTATTCTCAAAATATAAATATGGTGACATTTATGATGTAAATCATCAAAATATTGTAGGGAATACCGCACTCCATGTACAATATATACCTGAAAATATATTAGCACTTCTTGAAACAGGAGCAGATTATAAACTAAGAAATACAGATGGTTTAGATGCTTTTGAATATCATGTTATAAGAAATAATTTAAATACAGCAAATATAATAAGAAATTATAGTGCAGCAAAAACAATTCAAAATGCATGGAGGAATTATTGGTTTAGAAAAACATATATCCCTCCAAAATATTTTAAAATTAAAAAAGAATTTTTAGATGATTTTACATTACTACCTCCTTCAGAATGTAAAACTTTCCCTGGTGGCATTGAATATCAAAACGCATTTGAAGATTTCAATAGATTAATTAACGTCTTCTGATACTTCTTCAACAGCGCCAACATCTTCAACATCTTCAACTTCTTCTACCTTTTCTTCACTTTTTTTTGCTCCACCAGCAGCCATCATCATCTTCATCATCATTTCTTGCATACCTTCATCATCGTCATCAGAACTTTCATCATCATCAGATTCTTCAAGCATATTTACAATGCGATCCTTATTCTTATCATCATTCGGAGAATAATGGTAAGTCAAGTCTTCGAGGAATCCACGGAGCAAGTTTTTATCAAAATTAAATAAAAAACTTTCTCTTATCATTTTTAAAACAACTTCTTGCATATCTTCATAATCAGAGATAATAATTTCATTATCTTTAATAAAATTAGGAATTATTTCGTGAAAATTATCAATAGTTACTAATCCAGGCATTTTTATTTAAAATTAATATTAATATTTTTAAATAATAACGCAATGAAATTTAACATTGAAGAATTAGAGGATAAATTAAAAAATATAACTAAAGATTCTGAAAAACTAACTAAATTTTTACAAAATGATAAAAATAAAAAAAAAATTGAATTTATCATATTTTCTTTTATGACAATGGTACATTATGATTATAATTTACAAAAAAGAGATTATTTAGAATTTATAAATAGATTTTCTGAAACTTATTTATTAGGAGATAAAAGATATGTTACTATAGGAGATAATTATACATTTCAAGATTATTATAATGAAATTGATAATAATCTTAAATTTAAAATGAATGGATTTTTATTTTCTATGTCAATTCTTTATAATTCATTATCATGATGGTGTTTAATATGTTGCATTTCTTTATCTAATTCTATTTCATTTTCAATATGTAATAGAATAAATTTTTTTTGTTCTTCTTCAGGATATAAGATTTTATAATTTTTACCTACTTTTTCATAAGGATAAAATGGATCTTCTAAACCTTCTTTATTATCTTTATAAATATCTTTATTAGAGGCATTCGCATTTATACCATCGCATTTCATTGGTAAGGGTGGACAATCTACAATTCTATTATTAATAAAATAATCAGGGACAAATTCATGTTCTTTTACACAGATTGGTGGTGCTAAATAACGACGCTCATCACGAGCACCCCCCGTTTCTAATATATCTGAATAAAAACCTACAGGAGGCGCTGCTATTTTATTTATCTTAATTTTATAATCATTATTCATTTTGTTAAATGTATTAGGACAAACATCATAAATAACATCATCAACAATCGTATTGTTATCTGTATATCCTTCAACTTTTTTATAACAAAAATATAGGAATATAAGTAATGCTAATAAAAATATTTTTTTCATATATTATGATATAGATTTATTTTCTTTTTTTATTTTCTTCTTTGTAAGGAACATAAACATATTTCTTACAAAATTCTTGATAACCTACTTTTTTTACACAAGAAAAATGAAATAATCCATCTTTAGTTTCCATATAACCTTCATCATCTAAAAATTTAACCTTTTTCTTACAAAGACTACACTTATTATTCATATTATAATATTAATTAGTAATATTTAAATATTTAACTATCATAACCATCAATATTATCCTCATCGTCATTTTCATCATCGGAATTTTGTTCAGCAGCATCTGTACCATTACCATAACCTAAATCTTCAGGGGTTTCTTCTTCTTGTAATTGAGCTCGTAAAATATCATCTAATTTTAATCCTTCTTTTGAAAAAATATCTTTTTCGGATTCATTTAATTCAGAATTTTCAGATATTCTACGTAATCTTTCTTCACGAGTATCTTGTTTATATTGATCTGATGCTTTATATTCTTCATTTTTCTTGGATAAATTATCGAACCAATTAGAAAGACCATTTTTTTGTTTTTCTGTTGTAAGTAAACGCTGTTCATTTGTTTGTGAAGTAAGTTCTCCTACTAAGAATTGTTTTTCTCTTTCTTTTTGTTTACCCATTTCTTTATTGAATAAATCTAAATTTTCATTTTCATAAATATACATTGGATCAAAAAATGATTCAATAATATCTTGAATAAGGTCAATAAATAAATCTGAACATCTTTGTATTGTTTCTAAAATAGTTGCATCTTCTTCTTTCTTTAATTCTTTAAAAATTTCTATTGCATTAATTACTTCAGATGATTCATCTTCTTTTAAATTATTGATATATTCGATATATTTGTGAAGTATATTTACAAAGATATAATCAATGATATAATTATAATTATCTTTATTAATTAAATATTCTTCATTGTCTAAACCAATCAATGTTTCTAAATCTTTTTGATAAAAATCAATATAATCATATAATGCTATAAAATAATGGTGTTGTTCTTGATAATTATAAAATGATTTTGACATTGGTTTCGTTGAAAAAACTTCATCGTGAATTAAAAATTCATTTTTTTTCATAAAATCAGTTAAAATATCTTTATTAGTAACACTTATTTTCCAGGTCTTTGGTATATCTTTATTAAAATAACAACCTATTTCAGAATTATTATTAAAATTCTTTATTTTTGAAATAATATAATAAATATTTTTGATGAAATTAATTTTTTTAAATGGATCACTCTTATCTAAAATCTGTTCAATATTTGTAACCATTTTTGCTGATATAGAACTAAATTTAACAGAAGCAACTCTTTGATTTCCTTTAACTTGTCCTGACATTTTAAGATTATAATATCTTTCTAATCTTTTGATTTTATTAGGATCAGAACATTCACTTAAAAATGTCTTTAAATTTTCTTTAATGGTATCAAGGTATAATGATTTATCATCAATTAATGATGAAACTATATCATCAAAATCATTTTGTAGTTTATCTTTTGTAGTTTCATCCATAGCAACAACTTGATCAAACATTGATTTCATTTTATTAAATTTTTCATAACACAGATCAGCTTCAAATTCTGTATATTTAGAATTCTTCAAAATAAACTCATATATTTTTTTAAAAGGTTGGAAATGAGTTATATTTTCTTTTCGTAATTCTTCGATATTTTCTTTTTCATAAAAATCTATTTTTATTTTTAAATTATCAAGAAATTCTAATTTGTTATTATTTATCAAAAATTCAATATATTTATAAAAGTTTTCTTTTGTTTTCGCAATACCAGTTCCTTCACAATTATCTTCTTCTTTTCTTACTTGATCATAATTCATTAATAATTTATTTAAAATTTTATCTTTCCTCTTTTTAACAATTTCTCCATGTTCATTATAACAATAGAGACTAAATATTTTTTCTATTAAACCAGATTTATTTTCTCTTAATTCATCAAATTCAAGGACAGGATAAACATTAACTGAAACATAATGATATATTCTTTCTAAACTCTGATAGCATGATAATAATCTTAAATCAAAATTATTTGAAGTAATATGAATAAGTGCTTCTGTATATGTACTATCATCACCACTATATAATTTTGGGATATCAATCAGTATTTTTTCTCTTAAATCATTATAACTGAAGTTTTTAAGAGAACCAGTATTCATTTCATCGCCATCTACCCAACCTAATGATTTAAAAATACCAATAATAGAAGGATTTTCTAGTCGTTCAATAATTCTATTTATCAATAAATCAATTTGTGTTATGTTTTTAGTGTGTTTGCCATACATTTGTAACGAATATTTCAAAAGTCTTTTATAACTTTCATCATTCATAAATTCAGATATTGTAATACCTAATTCTTTGTATTTTTCAGTTTCTCTTGCATTTTTAATTTCATTTGAGAGAGCATTATTTTCATAATGTTTATCAAATGATGTAAATTCTTTATCAGAATTAACTTTACTATTTATTGATTTTGTTAAATCACTATCATAAATAGGTTTATAAGATCCCCAAGATTCTTTAAGATAAACAGAATTTTCACCTGAAATTAAATATTCTCTATATTTATTAATTCTTGATTTAATGAAAAAATTTTCTTGTAAATATTCAATTGTTATAGTAAAATGATTATATACATTTTTTAATCCATAATCTGTGCTTTCTTTTAATAAGTAAGTAATTGCTGACCATTCTTTATTCCCAGGATTTTTAATAGTTTCATCAATAAATATTTTTTCAATATAAGTAAGCATCTGTTGATTAATAATTTCTCTTATAACAGTAAAATCTTTATCTAAATTAAGGATCTTATATTTTATTTTAAGACCATATGATGGTATTGCAGTCTGGAGAAATAAGATAATCAAATAAAAAGCACATAATATTTTATTTGATGTTAGTAAATAATTTCTAAATCCGATCATTGCTTCTTTTTTAGCTTTTAATAATTTTTTCTTTGCTTTATCTTTCATTCCTTCTTTTTCCTCAAACCCTTTAAGCAAAGTTTTATATCTTGGATGTTCTGTAAAAATATCAGTAAATTCAGAATATCTTCGGTTTACTAGATCTCTGTTTTCTATTGTTTCAAAGATATCTAGAATATTTTTCATATCAATCTGATTAAGTTCAATATTAAATAGTTTTTGAAAATTCATGATTAATTCTTTATTAGCTTTTTGTTCTTCAGTTAATTCTTTTAATATATTTTCTTCTTCTTGTTCCATCTTAGCATTAGTATTAGTAGGTTTTCCATCAGAAAATCCTTGTAATGGGGAAAATCCTTCGGGACATAAATATTCACCACAACATCTACAGCAAATATATCCATCTTTAACTTCATCTAAACTCCATATGTTTAACAATTTATCAAATGCTGAAGGATCTTTATCGATATTAATTAAATGTAAATAATGCTTACATAATGATTGATCCCCACTATATCTATTGTAAAAATAATTTTTATTTTCATCTTTTTTAGAATTTCTCAAAAATAAATCAATATATCGTCTAAGATAAGAATATTTTTCTTTTTCATTTAATAATCCTAAAATAAAACCTAAACTTAGTTTACTTCTTTCTTCTTGAGATAATTTTTTCTTCCGAATTTTTAATTCCCCTTGTTCAATAGGTTTAGCAATTTTTTCATAGTCTTTAATAAAATCTTTAATATTTTTATCAATCCTTTCTACGACATCTTTTTTCAGAGAATTATCAAGGTCTTCAAAACGTATATCATAATTATTAAATAATTTCTCAAAAGCATTAATTGAATAAATATAATTCATCAATTTTTCATCAGGGATAGAAATAATATCTCTTTTCTTAGGTAAATTTTCTTTTAAGATTGATCCAATAGTTCCTTTATCGGAATCAATAACATTATTATGTAATAAATATAATGATAATTCATCTGTAAAACCTTCAATATTTTGTGTATCTATATCAATAGTTTTTGTAATAATAGGACCTGTATTAAATCTTTCTTTGAAGATTTTGTAAGAATATACTGATGAATAATAATAAGCTAATTCTGTTAATGAAAATAATTTTTGATTAACTTTTAAATTAAATTTATGATCTAAATATTTAGTTGGATACAATAAAAATCCTACAATATTAATTTTTTCTTTTTTTTTCATTATTTCAAAATCTGTTTGATGATTTCTTAAGATAGGTATTTCTAATGTATTTCTTGTTTTAATATTATCATAAGAATATAAATTCTTTAATAAAGATTCGTATTCATTTGTTAATACATTTATATTAACATTTGCAGATGTACAAGTATCTTCAAATAAACAATCTCTTAAATATTCTCCATTGAATTCAGTAATGAATTTTTTATGATTATCATTTACATGATAATTTTGTAATTTATCATTTAAAATAGTATTAATACATTCTTTATATTGCATTCTTTCTGAATCATTAAACATATCGAATTCTTCTTCCAAAGAACTTAATATTACATCTTCAGGTTGGAGAATAGGTTCGCCTGTTTCAGGGTCAGGGAAATCAAGAGCATATAAATTTCTTTTCGCTGAAACGATAGGTTTAATATAATCAGGAAATTCAAAATTTTTATCATTTATCATATCTTTAATAAAATTCAAACAATCTTTATTCCGGAGATTATTATTAATTTTTTCTCTGATTAATGGGATAAAATTTTCACAAATATAAGTAATTTCTTTTGTTAATTTTTCATTATTATAGGCTTTAAATATGGAAATTAATTCAGATAATAATTCTTCTTTCCTTTCATTATCTGAAAAGAATTTATCACTTGTAATAATATCTTCAAAAATTATTTCTTGAATAAGGTCTTTTGTTAATTTTAATTCAAGATCTTCTAAATCCTTTTCATCCATTTCTTGGATTTTTTCAATATCAAGAATTTCATAATCTTCAGTTTTTAGAATAATATCTATATCTTCAGATATTTCAAGTGTTTGGATTAATAATTTATCATCTCCTTTAATATTAATAGTTTTTTCTTCTATATTAATACTTTCTATTTCAATGATATCTTCTAGAATTTCATCGTCAGTTTTATCTGAAACGGTGTATATGAGTAAAAAAACATCTCCTACATTAACTTCTTTTGAATAAAAAGCATTATATAAAGATATTTTTTTATTTTGTTGTTCTTCAATATCTTCTAAATCTTTAAAGAATTGAACAGTTCCATCTTCTTTTAAAATACCTAGTTGATCAAAAGTAATTTTATCAACAATTAATCCATCTTCTTTTAATGAATATACAATTCCGTCAAGTTCTATATCTTTAACTTCATCACGGACTTCATCATCAACTTCTTCTTCTTCTTCAGAATCTTTTTCTACGGGAGTTCCTTCAACTTCAACTTCAACTTCAACTTCAACTTCAGGTTTAGGTTCAGATAATTCTTTTTTAGGACCTTCCATATTATATAGTAAATATATTTTTCTTATAAACAAAATACTTAAAATTTTGTAAATAATATAATTAAAACAATGGATTTGCAGGATTTTATTATTAATAATGATGATTATCTCTCTCAATTTAGAAAATTAAATTTAAATGTAAAAAATTATTCACAACTAAAACTAGCAATAATTACATATAAAAGAAATTTTGTTTATGATTTTAATGAAAATACTTTTATTAAATGGTGTAAAGGAGCAATTATAAATACAGAAACAAATAAAGTTGTTTGTCTCCCACCTCAAAAGTGTTTGGAGAAATATACATTTTCGGATGTTTTGATTGAAGATAAAGATAATTTTATTCTTCAACCTTTGATAGATGGTACGATGATCAATATGTTTTTTCATAATGATGAATGGCTAATTTCAACAAGGAGTTTTATTGGTGGTAAAAATAAATGGGATCAAGAACTTTCATTCAAGAAGATGTTTGATGAATGTAAGAATATAATTAACATGGAAGAATTAGATAAGAATAATTCTTATTCATTTGTTCTTCAACACAAAGAAAATAGAATTATTTCAGAAATCGTTGAAAACAATATTATTCTTGTAGAAGAATATTCATATATCAATAATATACCTATTGTTGTAGATTTTCAAGGTAAATATGAAACAATTATGAGTATTAAAAATAATGATATGAATGTATTAAATGATTCAATGGGTAAAACATTTAATTTTCAATTCAAAGGATTTACTCTTAAAAAGAATGAGAAAAGAATCAATGTTATTAATCCAGAATATCAAAAGGCACATGATATTAAGATGAAATGCAATTATAACAATAAATTACTTTCATATATTTATCTGAGGAATAATAATCTTTTGAAGGATTATTTATCATATTTTAATGATGATGGATTATTGTTTGATAAATATAGAAATCTAATTTATATTATGAAAAATGAATTATACGATTGTTATGTAAAATATTTTATTAAGAAAGCAATTGAGAAGAAGCAAATACCTTTTCAATTGAAACCACTTGTTTATGAATTACATACAATCTATAAACAAGATAAGAAAAAGATAACAAATGAAATTATTAATGAATATATTTATAAAATGCCTGATAAGAAATTATGTTTTGTATTGAATTATTATATTACTTGATAAAGCTCGTTTTTGTTTCAATGAAATAAGTCCCAAATAGAAGAAAAATAATACCTATTAATTTCTGAAATGTTACTTTTTCTTTATAAAAACAAACAGCAAGAATAAGTAAAACTACAATATATACAGGTTTCTGAAATAATTTATATCTGAAGACATTTTCTCTAGATATTACAATACCTGATATAAAAAGACCAGCAAGAACTATAAAAGATTGAATAACGATTCTTAAAATAGTATGATTATCAACTTTTGTAATAATATCTTTTTTTTTATATATTTTGAATACAAGTAATAGTGTGAATAATGCTCCCGTAGTATAAAAAATTTCTTCACTAATACTTATCTTACTAAGAATCTTTTGTTTATTATAAGCCACTATAGGACTCATAGTTGCTAAAATAACAAGATAAATATAGAAATTATAAAACATCTTATAATAGAATATATATTAAATTATTCATTATTAATTTTTTGCCATACATTTTCAAAATTTTTCCATGCACTAATATTATTTTTTAAAATGAGATGAGATTTATATTTAGGATGTATATTCTTTTTATAGTAATTTTTTCTATCATAAATAGAAATAAAACCTGTGCGTTTAGAACATCTTCCAATTGTTGAACATAAATAATATTGATATTTAATCCAATTGTTATAAAAATTGCTGTGCTTACCTTTTCTCATATCATTTTTATATTTATCATGAAGGTATTTTTGTCTCGGATAATCAATTTTGTATAAACAATAATCACAATTCCCATCACAAGAATTATAATATCTTTCTTGATTAAAGAGATATGGAAGTATCTGATAATTATGTATTACTCTTTGAGATGGTCTAACATGGTTTATGAAAGCATTATTCATTAATTTCCAAGAATAACAATAAATATTATAATAATCTAAACCTATAGAATCATAATAATCTTTTGTATTTTTGATACTGATATAAATAGAACTTTTTATATTTTTAAGATCATTAATATTATCATCATTTGGTAAGTAATCAAAAATAGATTCTATTAAATCATTTGATAAAAAAGAATCTATTCTCCTAACAAAAGCTAATTTGCGTTTCGCATAGTGTAGTTTTATCTTTTTATTTTCTAATTCTTTTTTAATTTTTTTCAGATATATTTTTTTAGTATCTGAAACACCGGTCATATTAAAAATTTCATAAACATATTTGTGAGTATCATAATAATTCAAAAACTTAAAATGCCCTTGTAAAGCATCATTATCTAAAATTTCTTTTACACTCATTATTGAGGTCACCTCCATACCTAAATATTTATCTCCATAGTAAGATCTTAAAATATGTACAATATAAAAAATATATTTCTTTACAAATGATAAATCTTTAATAATATCATAAAATTCACAATAGGATATTTTTTTATCAAATAATTCGTTGGATAAAAAAATAGAACCTTCTAGTGTAGTATTGTTTGCTATTGCTTCAACGTCATTGTTTAAGTTAAGATTCATAATATATTATTAATTAACTTTATTTTAAGTAAAAAAAGTGTCTAATCTAATCTATCTAATCTATACTTACCTATACTTACCATCCAGCATCGGGAGTTCCCGGAGAGTATCCTGGAGATTGGGGGCGAAATTCAGTCCATCCGGGCACAAAATCAGAAGCAGAAACAGTTTCAACATCACGGGAAGGGTGGGGGTTAGCAGAGGCAACAGACTCAGAAACAAGGGGTACAACCATACCCATGATGTCTCGAAACTGTGCATCTCTTGGGAGATTTGCGCAGACCAACACATGGACTTCGGTATTGCAGTCGCCAGGAGTCTCGATTGAGAGGATCTTGTTGAACCAAGGCTTCTTCTTCATTTCATTTTCGTTTGCTTCAATCATAGAGACAAAGACAAATGGGACATTGAGAGCAG